>ERZ838118.30-NODE-30-length-163696-cov-34.120819_pt1 | contig 163696 bp, 128 predicted proteins | sample MGYA00519863_ERZ838118 | MGnify/ENA primary metagenome ERZ838118 (study PRJEB31850, sample SAMEA3708827) | human gut metagenome | biome: human gut; feature: human-associated habitat; material: faeces | place: China | collected 2014 ...
GAACCTCGCCCCTACGAACGAAACGACAGTATTATCCACATTTTGACACAACCCCTACGAGATAAATCAAGTGAGTATCATTTCTTTTTCGGATAATTAGGTCCGTAGAGCATGGTCTTTTCACGCACCACCAATTGTCCGTCTTTCACAAACTCTTCACCGCGTTCGCTCAGATGGCGCACCATTTCAGCACGCATCTCAGCCAGTTGCTTTTTATATTTCTTGTCGTTGGCAGCATTGTGCAGTTCTTTCGGGTCTTTTACCATATCGAACAGTTGTTCTTCTCCGGTGTGGAAATACCAAACGTACTTAATCTTGCCGTCAGTCAGGGCGCACCAATAATTATCGGCACTATAACAGGTAGCATGCTCCAAATCGATATATTTGCGCCAGTTGGTTTCCGTACCTTTGGCCAGTGCCAGCAACGAACGTCCGTCCATATCGGCAGGAACAGTTGCATCGGCTGTTTCGAGGAAAGTAGGAAGAAGGTCACGAAGTTCTACAGGAGCATCCACTTTTCCCGGAGCCACTTTCTCTGCTGCAGGCCATTTCACGATATAAGGAATATGTGTAGAGCCTTCATACGGATATGTCTTTCTCCAATGATAATGGTCGCCCATCATGTCACCATGATCGGATACAAAGATAATCAAGGCATTGTCATACATACCTTTTTCTTTCAAAGCCTTCACCACGCGACCTATCTGCTCGTCTATAAACGTGATATTGGCATAATAATAACGTTTGGAATTACGCGCATACTCGTCACCGAAGTTGCCGTAAGGCGCATCTTTGGCAGCCTTTTCAGGGTCAAGCTGCCCGGCCCATTTGCCACACCAGTCACCGATAAACGGATCGGGCACCTGAGCATCTTTATACATATCGAGATATCGCTGCGGCGGATCATACGGACTGTGAGGGCGTGCAAAGGATACCTTCAGGAATAATGGCTTCTCATTATTGTCATAGTTTTGAATAAGCTGGCAAGCCATCTCTCCCGTCCAATAAGTGGGATGAAGATTTTCCGACAATTTATAGATGGAAGCACTGTGGTCGTTCCAGCCGATACCGGTCTCATCGGGATTCTTTCCGGGGGCCTGTATCTGGAACCACTGGCGATAGTCACTGGTGAAGTTAGGGTCTTCTATGCGTCCGCTTTCATCCAGCAGCGTCCCCTCAAAGCCGTGTTTGACGCGCTGCGGATGCCAATGCATCTTTCCGATGCCGAAAGTGTAATAGCCGGCATCCTTCATCATCTGTGGCATCTCATATCTATATTCGGGCGCCACTTCCCCATAGCCCAGCAAGCCGTGATGCCAGGGAGAAAGTCCGGTGAGCATTCCCGCACGGGCAGGAGTACTGCTGGGACAAGAAGAATATCCATTCATAAACAGTGTTCCCTCGCCGGCCAACCGGTCCAGATTGGGAGAGATGACAGTCTCATTGCCCATACAGCCCAAGGCGTCGCCCCGTTGTTGGTCAGTCATTATCAAGATAACATGTGGATGTTTTTGCGCGTAAGCAAACGAAGAACATAGTCCGGCTGTGACAGCCAATGTACATTTCAAATTGGTTACAATACTCATATTTATTTTGGTTTTTCATGGTGTTATGCAGCAAAGATAGTAAATTTTCGGATACGTTGAACTACAAATCACAACAGAAAAAGGGTTTGATATGCATCAAATTGTTTTATAGAAAGCTTTATCGTATCTTTGCAACCGTTTAATAAAACCTAATAGAAAGATGAAGAAGAGAATTTTACTGAAAAGTATTTGGATTTTATTGGTGATGTGTGGGGTGTCTGCCAATGCCGGAGCACAGGATTTGAAATCCATATTGTCGGGGGTGGCGAAGGCTGTTGTCGGAAATAAGGCTACAACGGCTTCTTCTATTATCGGCACATGGACGTACTCCGGTCCTGAATGTCAGTTCGAAAGTGAGAACCTGTTGGCAAAGGCCGGTGGCGAAGTGGCTGCTAAGGAAGTGGAAGAGAAAATGACGGCCGTGTATAACAAAGTAGGTATGGATAATATCCGCTACACTTTCAATGAAGACGGAACTTACTCTTATCAGATGAAAAAACGTACGGTTACGGGGACTTATGTGTTTGATGATGCCGCAAAGACCATTACCATGACAGGCAAACTGGGACTGAAGACTGTGGCTTATGTCACAGTGACAGGCAATGACATGAGTATGGTGTTCAAAGCAGACAAATTGATGTCCATCCTGAAGACCATTACCGGAGCAGCATCGAAAGTGAACTCCACCGCAGCCACCATCAACAGTGTGGCGGGAGCTTATGACGGTCTGATGCTGGGCTTTGAGCTGAAGAAATAAACCGGATGGAGTATTCGGGCGAAGCCATTTATAGTTTAGGCACGGAGATTACGGATTTTTACGGAACTAATCCTCCGTATTCATCCGCATCATCCGTGCCTGAACAGTATAGCAACGTAGTTTATTCTTTATCCTTCAGTGCGGCAAAGATAAGTCCTTCCAGTTCTTCCGCCAGTTCGGGGTTGTCCTGAATCACCTGTTTGGAAGCATCACGGCCTTGTCCCAGTTTGGTATCATTATAGCTGTACCACGAACCGCTTTTCTTGATAATGCCGAGCTCGGCTCCCAAATCGATAATTTCTCCGGCTCTGGAGATACCTTCGCCAAACATGATATCGAATTCGGCTTTGCGGAAAGGAGGAGCCACTTTATTCTTCACCACCTTTACACGTGTCTGATTTCCGATTACTTCCTCGCCGTCCTTCAACTGTGTGGCACGACGGATATCCAGACGTACCGAAGCATAGAACTTCAAGGCATTACCGCCGGTAGTTGTTTCGGGATTGCCGAACATTACACCGATTTTCTCACGCAACTGGTTGATAAAGATACAAGTCGTATTGGTCTTGCTGATGGCAGAGGTGAGCTTACGCAATGCCTGTGACATCAAACGTGCCTGAAGTCCCACTTTATTGTCACCCATATCACCTTCGATTTCAGCTTTCGGTGTCAGTGCCGCAACAGAGTCAATCACAATAATATCGATGGCCGAAGAGCGAATCAACTGTTCCGCAATTTCCAATGCCTGCTCGCCGTTGTCCGGCTGAGAAATCCACAGGTTATCTACATCCACTCCCAGTTTGGAAGCATAGAAACGGTCGAATGCATGTTCCGCGTCGATAAATGCAGCGATACCTCCCGCTTTTTGAGCTTCGGCAATCGCATGGATAGCCAATGTTGTTTTACCGGATGATTCAGGGCCGTATATTTCAATAATTCTTCCTTTCGGATAACCGCCTACGCCGAGTGCGGCGTTCAAGGCGATGGAACCGGTCGGAATCACCTCTACCTGCTGAACGTTTTCATCTCCCAATTTCATGATAGAGCCTTTGCCGAAGTTCTTCTCTATCTTGTCCATTGCAGCTTGCAGCGCTTTCAGTTTTTCGCTGGTTCCGGCACCCGGCCCTGCTGTGAATGGAATTTCTTCGTTATCTTTTTTAGCCATAAGATTTCTTTTTGGTCTGTTAAGTAAATTATAAAATTTGCTGAGCGTGCTCTTTTGTCTTCACCTCTTTGGGAGAGATGACACGCTCTATTACACCTTCTTCGTTTATGATAAAAGTAGTGCGGAACGTACCCATATATTTGCGTCCATACATACTCTTCTCGCCCCATACGCCAAACTGCTCCACCAGTTTCTTGTCGGTGTCTGCGATTAGCGTAAAAGGCAGTTCGTTTTTCTCGATAAACTTCTGATGCGACTTGGCATCGTTGACACTCACCCCTATCACTTCGTAACCTTTGGCACGCAGTTCGGAATAGTTGTCACGCAGGTTGCACGCCTGTGCAGTGCAACCGGAAGTCATATCTTTAGGATAAAAATAGAGTACTATTTTCTTTCCTTTATAATTGCTCAAACGAATTTCTTCTCCCTTTTCGTTCAAGCCCAGTATTTCGGGAGCCTTGTCTCCTACGTTCATATCCTGTCCCTGTTTTTAAAGTTCCAAATCTCCGTCCAACACTTCGTGCCAAGGCAAACCCTGCTTATTGAGCTGTTCCATGAATGGGTCTGGGTCAAACTCTTCCACATTCCATACACCGGCACGTTTCCACAGTCCTTTGAGGAACATCATGGCACCAATCATGGCAGGCACACCGGTGGTATAGCTGACGCCCTGCATACCGGTTTCCTTGTAAGCTTCCTGGTGGCTACAGTTATTATACACATAGTAAGTGCGCTCTTTGCCGTCTTTGATACCACGGATGCGGCAACCGATAGAGGTTTCGCCTTCGTAGTTCTCACCCAAATCCTGCGGGTTGGGCAATACGGCTTTCAGGAATTGCAAGGGAACAATTTTCATGCCGTTATAATCTATTTCGTCGATGCGTGCCATACCGATATTCTGGATTACACGCAAGTGAGTCAGATACTCCTGTCCGAAAGTCATCCAGAAGCGGGCGCGCTTGATAGTCGGGAAATTCTTGACCAACGACTCCAGTTCTTCGTGATACAGCAAATACGAGTCACGGGGACCGATGTTGGGATAAGTCAAATCCTTATGAAATTCCAGCGGCTTGGTGGTCACCCATTTGCCGTCTTCATAATAACGTCCGTTTTGAGTGATTTCGCGAATATTGATTTCGGGATTGAAGTTGGTGGCAAATGCCTTATGATGATTACCGGCATTGCAGTCCACGATGTCCAGATAATGCATCTCATCAAAGTGGTGCTTGGCAGCATACGCCGTATAGATGCCGCTTACCCCCGGGTCGAAACCGCAACCGAGAATAGCTGTCAGACCGGCTTCTTCGAAACGTTTCTTGTAAGCCCATTGCCAGCTGTATTCGAAGTGGGCTTCATCTTTCGGTTCATAATTGGCTGTATCCAGATAGTTCACTCCGGCTTTCAGACAGGCCTCCATAATGGTAAGGTCCTGATAAGGCAGGGCTACATTGATAACGATTTCGGGTTTAAAACTATTAAAAAGTTCCACCAGTTCGTCTACATTGTCTGCATCGACCTGAGCTGTTTTAATAGCAGGATTACCGATTGCCTTAACGATTGCATCACATTTTGATTTGGTGCGGCTGGCAATCATAATGTCTGTAAAAACATCAGGATTCTGAGCCACTTTGTGTGCCACGACAGTACCTACACCGCCTGCACCGATAATTAATACTTTACCCATTTGTTCTCTTTAGATTAAAAAATAAATTGCCCGGTAAAACATACCGTTTGCCGGGCAAAGATAACAAAATATTTTGGGTATTAGTTGATACGTTCCAGTTTCTTATGGGTAAAATCCAAGGATTTTCTTTGATAATACCAAGTTTCATATCCTCCCGTCACTTTGTGCACGCGGATGGGGTCGCCTAAAGACAAGCGGCATTCGTCTGTTGTCATGCCTTTGCGCACTTCGCCGTGGCTGATGAGGTCCCAGGTCTCTTCGGTGGTATCGGGGTATTTGGCACGCAGGTTGCCGATGCCAAAGATATCGGCAAAATAGTTGTCGTTGCGCAAGGCCAGGTTGGTGACGCTTGCGTGTACGAAAGTCGTCTTTATCCGGTAAGACTTTCCATCTGCAGCGGCCAGTTCGAGTGTCACAGACTGAGTTCCGTTTTCGGCAATGATGTCTTTGATGACGAACTGCGTGTATTTAGGCAGTTTGACAGTCATGCCGGCATCGTCGGTACATGCCGTCTCCGCTTTCAGGTAAACGGGCTTTTTGCCATATTTCTCCATCAGTGTCCGGGCTTTCTTGGCATTGGCATCACTGAAACTGAATGCATTGGGGAAATATTTATTTTTCTTTTCCATGATAAAATCATTGTCGAGCATCCCGCAATTGGTCTTTGAAATGGCTACCGGCTGATAATACGTGTTTCCCTTGGAATCGGAGAATACAATCTTCACCGGAAAGGCCCGGCTGTCCACTCCCACGGCGGTCACTGTCACCTTCTCATTCAGGCCGATGTGCACTTCCTTGTAGCCGGAGGTGCTGTTAGGGTCGTCTATACGCACTTTGTCGGTGCGCATATACAGCGTTTCGCCTTCCAGCAAATCCTTGGCGATATCCACATCGCCCAGATAGGCAAGGGTCGGAATGCCGGCTTTGGGTTTCATGCAATATTGCTCCAGTGTGATGTTCTTCACCTCGTGGTAGTAGGGCTTCCCCTCACAATCAAAATTGAAATGCACGAATCCACGGTCGGTCACTTCAGTACCCAAAAATTCCATAATCTTGTACTTCAGCTCGCCGGAGTCCACATCCTTGCCGGTCTCTGCCGATTTAAAGACCGGAATGACAAGGTCTTTCCGTTCCGGGATGACCATAAACTTCATCCCCGGTGTCCAGTCGCACAGACTGTAGTATTTAAAATGGTCGTCGATAAATTGTTTCTCCGGTGATTCCACAGAAGAACTTGCCTGTCGGGATGCAGTGGAGACTATATAGCCGTTCTGTGCATAACAGCCTATACAGCATCCTACCACCCAAAATAGCATGCATAAAAACCTTTTCATATCATTTTTTGTTAATTTATAAAGTATGGCAAAGGTACAAAAAAATTGTTTATTATTACTGCAAATGAAGAATTATATATAGCTTTGCGCACTAAACTAAATGATTTAACGAAAAAAGTATGATGAAAAAAGTAATTTTAAAAATGGCGGCTGTTTGTGCCGGTGCACTGATTTTGGCTTCATGCGGTGGCAGCAAGAATATGTTAACACTCTCTTCCTTGAACGGTGAATGGAACATCACCGAAGTGGACGGACAGAAAATCACGGATAAGAAAATGCCCTTTATCGGTTTTGACGTAGCTCAGAAGCGCATCTACGGAAACAGTGGCTGCAACCGTATGATGGGTACCTTCGAGGCCGATTCGCTGAAACCCGGAGTATTGTCTTTCGGCCCTATCGGAAGCACACGTATGGCTTGTCCCGATATGCAGACAGAACAAAAGGTGCTGAACGCGCTGAACAAGGTGAAGTCGTATGAAACTGTATCAGACCAACCCGAAATCATCGCATTATGCGGCGAGGACGGCAAAAAGATGCTGACGCTGGAGAAAAAAGACGAATCGCAGGTTTCATTGGCAGACCTTTCAGGCGAATGGGCCATTGAATTGGTAAATGGCAAGAAAATAGTGGGTACTGCCGAAGTCGCTCCGTTCATTGGTTTTAATACCGACGAGAACCGCATTTACGGCAATGTAGGTTGCAATAGCATCAACGGTGCTTTGCTTCAGGACGAGAAGGCGGCCAACTCGCTGAAATTTGAAAATATTGCCACCACCATGATGATGTGTCCCGACATGGAGACGGAAACCATCGTGCTGAACGCGCTGAACGAGACAAGAAGTTTCTCAATGAAAGACGGTAAAGTATATCTGCTCGGAGAAAACGGTAACGAGCTGTTAGTCTTGAAGAAACAATAAACAGACAGTAGATATTATTAGAATAAACGAGGAATGCCAAAAGTTATTTTGGTATTCCTTTTTACTATACAAACAGGCGGTTTCGGCCTCTTTTTTCGTTAACATTTTTTGTGAATATTCATTGGTCATAAGTCTGTACATGCAACCTACTGATAAACAACAACATACGAACCCTCTTCGAACAACAGTCGGACACACATCCGGACACCCTTTCATAGTATATTTAGAATTAAAAAAGAAACAAGAAAAGAACTCTCTTTGAGGAGCGTCTTTTTTGTTTAGACGGTAAGGCTAAAACGTAACCATTGTTTCGGCAAACAATGGCGGGTGTTTGCTGAAAGTGTTTCCATTGTTTCTCAAAAACCTCTTGAGAGTTTTTCCATGCAAAAACTGACAGTGTTGCTCCTGTTCTGCCTTTTCTGTCGGCCGGCGCCGAAAAAGAATGCGCCATTTTGTCAGTTGCCACCGCCATTCCTGCTTTGGCATACCGTTTGCTTGATAGAAGGCGTGCGGTTGGTGCACGAAAAGAAAAAGAAAAAAATTCGTGAACCATTCGCCGGGAAATCAGTTTAATTGAAAACAAATAAATAAAAAATATACAGTTATGGGAAAGATTATTGGAATTGACTTAGGAACAACAAACTCATGTGTTTCAGTATTTGAAGGTAACGAACCGGTAGTAATCGCCAACAGCGAAGGCAAGCGTACCACCCCCTCTATCGTGGCATTTGTCGACGGCGGCGAACGTAAGGTGGGTGACCCTGCAAAACGTCAGGCTATCACTAACCCGCAGCGTACTATCTTCTCCATCAAACGTTTCATGGGCGAAACTTGGGACCAGGTACAGAAAGAAGTGACACGTGTTCCCTACAAAGTAGTGAAAGGCGACAACAACACTCCGCGTGTAGACATCGACGGACGTCTTTACACTCCACAAGAAATCTCGGCCATGATTCTTCAGAAAATGAAAAAAACTGCCGAAGACTATTTGGGCCATGAAGTGACCGAAGCCGTTATCACCGTTCCGGCATACTTCTCTGACTCACAGCGTCAGGCTACGAAAGAAGCCGGACAGATAGCAGGTCTGGAAGTGAAACGTATCGTGAACGAACCGACTGCCGCTGCGTTGGCTTATGGTCTGGACAAGGCTCACAAAGATATGAAAATTGCTGTATTCGACCTCGGTGGCGGTACATTCGATATCTCTATCCTCGAATTCGGTGGTGGTGTATTCGAAGTGCTTTCTACCAACGGTGATACTCACCTGGGTGGTGATGACTTCGACCAGGTAATCATCGACTGGCTGGTACAGGAATTCAAGAACGACGAAGGCGCGGATTTGACAAAAGACCCGATGGCAATGCAACGTTTGAAAGAAGCTGCTGAAAAAGCGAAGATTGAATTGTCTTCTTCTACTTCAACAGAAATCAACCTGCCATACATCATGCCGGTAGACGGTATGCCTAAGCACTTGGTTAAGACTTTGACTCGTGCTAAGTTCGAAGCTTTGGCTCACAACTTGATTCAGGCTTGTCTTGAACCTTGTAAGAAAGCGATGAGCGATGCAGGTTTGAGCAACTCAGATATCGATGAAGTAATCCTTGTAGGTGGTTCTTCTCGTATCCCGGCTGTTCAGGAATTGGTAGAGAAATTCTTCGGCAAGACTCCTTCCAAGGGTGTGAATCCGGATGAAGTGGTTGCTGTAGGTGCTGCTGTTCAGGGTGCTGTTTTGACAGACGAAATCAAGGGCGTAGTATTGCTGGACGTAACTCCGTTGTCAATGGGTATCGAAACATTGGGTGGTGTGATGACCAAGCTGATTGATGCCAACACTACTATCCCGGCACGTAAGAGCGAAACTTTCTCTACTGCTGCTGATAACCAGACCGAAGTGACTATCCACGTACTTCAGGGTGAACGTCCGATGGCCGCACAGAACAAGTCAATCGGTCAGTTTAACCTGACAGGCATCGCTCCTGCCCGCCGTGGTGTACCTCAGATTGAGGTGACATTCGATATCGACGCCAACGGTATCTTGAAAGTATCTGCCAAGGATAAGGCTACCGGCAAGGAACAGGCTATCCGTATCGAAGCTTCATCTGGCTTGAGCAAGGAGGAAATCGAAAAGATGAAAGCCGAAGCTGAAGCTAATGCAGAAGCCGACAAGAAGGAACGTGAAAAGATTGACAAGATGAATCAGGCTGACTCTATGATTTTCCAGACAGAAAATCAGTTGAAGGAGTTGGGCGACAAGTTGCCGGCCGACAAGAAGGCTCCGATTGAAGCTGCTCTTCAGAAACTGAAAGATGCTCACAAGGCTCAGGATGTAGCTGCTGTGGATACTGCCATGGCTGAACTGAACACTGCATTCCAGGCTGCAAGTGCTGAAATGTATGCTCAGAGCGGTGCGCAAGGTGGCGCTCAGGCCGGTCCGGGTGCAGGTGCAGGACAACAAGGTGCACAGGGAGCTTCTTCTAATGGTAAAGAAGATATTCAGGATGCTGATTTTGAGGAAGTCAAATGATTCCGATAAGGATACAGATAATAAACAATAAGCAAAAGCGTGCAGCTCTGGTGGGTTGCACGCTTTTTGCGTTTATAGGGTTCATGGTTGCTATGTGTTTTCTATGGGCTTTTTTATCTCTTATTTGCGACATGTTTGCGACAAGACAAAAAAGTAGACAATGTGGTACTTAATCACACTAATACATACTAATACATACTTAAAAGTAGATAACATGCCAACAATCGGATTTTATACCGTCTAATAAAATTGGAACGTATTCCAACTATAAATATTGGTACAAGGCTTACACGAATCAAATGCTTAGAAATGGAATGCCTTTTTCTAAGCAGACCTGAAAGTCTTGTAGAGAAAGAGATAAAATATACTCATTTAATAATAGCATGATGATGGCTATTGCATAAAGCACTCTGTATCGTCTTTTGTAGCTTACCTGCAGCAAGGAAACAAACAAAAAAAGGCGATAACCAAAACGGTAATTATTGTACTGAGTGGTATGAAAGGTATTTCCATCGGTTTATTATTCAGTTTATGGTTTAACAATAATGCGCCAATAGCCACCATGGTCTGCTCCTTCACGAGACAAAATACCCATAGAACGTAACTTGGAAATCTGTTTTTCTACGGCTCGGGAGCTTATTCCTATTTTATAGGCCATTGTTTCTGCAGACATTGATGGGTCAGAAATGACGAAATCAATAATTTTTTGTGCAGTTTTCCCAATGTTTTTAGATTTGTTTTTCGAATCTCCGAACTTTTTCTCCGAACCTTTTTGCATTATCTCCGAACCTTCTAACGTAAAAGCCACTCAAATATATGCAAATATGCTCATGGATGCTAAAGTGGAAGCAGTAAGTCGTATGGATGGATAGTATATTTGGTTAGACAGGGAAGTGAGTGTACTCTACTTCCCTAATTGTTTATTTCTTCTGTTTTGTGCCCTTACCCATAATCAATGATAAGTCACCTTGGTCAATCATTGGAATCACTTCTCCATTTCCTTCTAATGAATATAGCAGATACTTTGTGTCAGCCTTATGCGTGGAACTCTTCACAGGATAATCTAGTTCCTTTAGATATGAGCGATTTACAACCTTACAATCTAGGACATTAAAATATCCCACAAGAGTATTCCTATGCATTATGATTAGTCTCTTAATACCTAAAAGTTCAGGATGTAATGCTAATTCTTCTTCTGAGACAGGATAGTTGTACAACAGATGTGATACAATCCATTTCCTAGTACTCTGTCGAGATTGAGCGATAAGCAAATCCGGAACCCTCTTTGATATATACAAAGAATTAGGTTCAAACAAAGAAAGCTGACTCCACTCACCTTCTTCTGGTTCAGAAGGATAATGGTTTACTTCGTGCTTTTTGTTTTTACCATTTATTGCATCCTGAAGAGCCTTTGCTATATGCCACATGAACACTGGGGGAATAGCGTTACCAATCTGTTTATAAGCATAACTTTCGGATACCGGAAAGACAAAGCTATCTGGAAAAGATTGAATTCTCGCTGCCTCTCTTGGAGTAAATCTTCTGTATAGCTCGGTTTCAGGATTAACTAACAGAACGGGATCTCTCGAATTTAAACTAACTTTAGCCAAGTGGGATGTTACAGTCAAGCATGGCCCATTCAAATCCTGCCACAATCCTCGTTTCATATTATTTTTGGCATTCTTCATGCCTTGTACCGCCTTTTCGGAGAAGTAATATTTCTTATCACCTATGGCAAGAACGTCTATTACTTTATTCAAAGGCACTGGCTTACTTTCAATGTTTACAATTGTAGGATACTCAAAATTAACGTCTAAATCATTTCTGATACCGACTATAATTACACGTTCTCTTCTTTGAGGAATACCATATTCAACAGCTTTGAGTAGTCGATATTGAATTCTATATCCTTCTTCTCTAAATTCTTTTGCAATCTTCTGTATAATGGCCCCTTGTTGAAGAGTGAGAAGTCCCTTGACATTTTCACATATAAAATATTTAGGTTTTTTTGTATGCAAAAATCTCACGATTTGCTTATAGAGATTAGCACGAGCATCATTGGTATCTTTGGTTGGATTAACAGTCGAAAATGACTGGCAGGGAAAGCCGCCAATCATAACATCAACATCTCCAATTTTATCAAAATCAACTTCACTGACGTCTGCGCAAATTGCCTTATGTTTGAAATTTGCATTATAAGTCTCTACGGCTTTGGCATCAAAGTCCACGGCAAACACAATCTCATAATCAAGAGCTTCGTACTCCTTTCCTAAGTAGTTAAAGTTACCTAACATTCCTAGATCACTACCACCACACCCACTGAAAAGAGATGCAACTTTATATTTTTTTCTCATACTGTTTCTTTATAACTGATGCATCAAAGCTCATTTGGTATATAGTTGGAAATACATCGATTTCATTGTTCTCAGCCAATTTAAATGGATTTTGTATTCTAACTATAATAGTCTTATTCTTAGTGAAATATACTCGATATATATTATAATACTCTTTGTATTGTTCGGCTGCAATCCATTCTTTGGATGTTAGATTTAGAGTATCATTCCACGCTGGGCTTTCAAATGAAGGCTCTGTGCTTCGTTTTGTGGATTTCACTTCTATATATCGTGCAAATTCAGGTTTATTGGGGTTTTCGTCAGCCTCAATTGAACTGATATCATACCCCAAACCTTTAGTTTTGCCAAGTAAAAGAACTTTATTTACAAGTCTTTCCTTATATGCTCGAACTCTATCACATTCCAACTTATACACCAAAGCTTCGCCTCTGTCGCCTAATTCAGCTGTTGATAACCCCACAGCACCACGTTCTCGAATGGAATCTGTAATAGAATCTTGAGTAAAATTTGTATCTAGATTTTTAAATCTATCATCCATTGTTCCATAAAAACGCCCCCAATCAGAAAACATGCATTTTTTAGAATTTTCATCCATTAGGTCGTAAGAGCATATGTCAAACATGGGCTCTGAGTTCTTGGCTACAAAAATCTTAATCGCTTCATTTTCTTCTTCGTTAAGCCAAATATATGTGTCATCTGAAGTCGTTACATTTGATAAATCAAGTAGGTTAAACTGTTCTTTAATATGCTGCCAGTCTCTTGAACCTGAAAGTTTTTCATGCTTAACTCTGTTGAATCTATCTTTCATTATCTGGTTATAAACGACATCCACTGGTACATTTCCTTGAAGCACATCTAAATTATTAAGGATATAGAAACCTATTTCTTGTTTGGTAAGAAGTTTTTTTTCTTTTTGCTTTCTTGCGAAGTCGAGAAAGGATACTACGTAGCACAAAGGCTTGATATTTATATCATTTTCAAGCCTTTCTATGATTGTTTGTATTTTCTGCGAACCATTTGGGAACTGGAGGTTTGCGCACAAATTCTTAAAAAAAGCAGGGAAATCATTCTTTTCAAGCAAAAATTCACATGATTTTGTTTCATGAACATAATCATCTGTATCTATGTAGTAGAGTCCCAAAAGTTTTCCTGCAATTTCTGTAACATGATTTTTGATAGTCTTTTGATTAGAATCAGGGAGATTTTCAAAATCACTAATACCAAAAAGCAATTGCCCAAGTTTAGAAAAGCAACGATACTGAAATTCATCTTTAGTACATGGGCAAAACATATGTATCATTTGCGCGTAAAAAGGTAAAAAGTCCTCCATCTCAGTCTGACTTTTACCTCTTATAATTGTACAGCGATATTGGTTTAAAGGATTATATGTCATAACATTAACTTTAATTGATTAGCTATAGCTGATGCCATTATCGGTGGAACAGCATTACCTACTTGTTTGAGTTGACTCCCTTTACCACCCAAGAAAATAAACTTATCCGGGAAGGATTGTAATCTAGCGCTTTCGCGTACTGTCGGAACCCTATTGAACGAATAATGGAAATGATGGTTATGCCCACAGTCAATGGTAAAACTTGGCTTTTGGCTATTGAGACGAGTCCATGCTATATGAACTTTACGAGTTTCCCACAAGTCCTTAGGAAGATTCTTATAGTTTCCACCATCAGGAACCATACCAATTATTCGTTGCGTTTGCTCCGTATGTATTGTTATAAGGTGATTATAGACTCCTTTACTACCTTCTCGGATGATTTTTTGAAATTCTGAAAGAGGGGCAGTCGGATAATCGGCACCATCACTCAGCGAGCCTTCTGGTAAATCAGATAAAGCTTCTTTTGAAGTAACCGGATTGATTACAGACTTATCAGGAAAAGAGAAGTTTCCATCTAGTAAGCCCACAAAGACAGCTCGTCTTCGATTTTGAGGAACACCATAGTCTGAAGCCAACATGACTTTATATGTAACATTATAACCAAGTGCCCTAAAATCAGAGAGTATAGACTCTCGAACAATCCCATTCCCCATACTTAATATATTAGGAACATTCTCCATGACAAATGCCTTAGGTTTAAAGCATTCTACAAAGCTGACAAATGATTTATAAAGAGTATTGCGCTTGTCATCTATAATTCTTTTTCCAGCTAGGGAGAATCCTTGACAAGGAGGGCCTCCAATAATGACATCTACGTTGAATATATTATATTGGCTTTTTATTTTTTCGGGATCTAATGCTGCAATATCCCCACATAAAGTGCGCGCCTCCGGTCTATTATAGGCATAGGTATCAAGAGCATCTCGCCAACAATCAATGGCAAGCAAACTCTTGTAGCCAGCCATTTCAAACCCTAGCGAGAGCCCACCACAGCCAGAAAACAAATCTATAAATGTATTCTCATTCATTTTTTACTTCATCTACTATTAAATCTTTCAATCCTACATTGAGTAAACTTGCTATTTTACTCAACGTATCTAATTTTGGTTACTGTCTATTACAACAATAAGCGTTTATTGTACTAAAGCTTACATCTAACTGCTCTGCCAACCAAGTTTGTGACCAATCTTTGTCGACAAGAATTGTCTTTATTCTATTTAGTTTTATAATTAACAATTTGTTAAAACGCAATTATAGCCATGCAAAGATACAATAAAAAAAATCGATAAACGCAGCATATAAACCCATAATTAATGAGGTTGTGTCAAAACGTTGGCACAACCTCGTTTATAGGATACAGCCATTCTGTTTTCTTTGATTCAATCTTTTGATTTCTCCGGTTTTCTATATGGTGCTTCCGGTTCAGCCGCCATGAAACAATCATTGAATTCAGCTATTTGATATGTTTTGATTTTGCGGTCTTCAAGAAAAATATGATTCAATGTGTAAGCTAATGATTCAAGTGTTTGTGCACGTATCTTGGGCTTTAATTGACATTCCCAAACTGTGATACAATGCCAGCCCATTGCTGCAAGCCGGCATTGTTCTGCTTTATCACGCACCTTGTTTCTCTCTATTTTCTTTTGCCAGAAATCAATGTTAGTTTTAGGCAAACAAAAGTATTTGCAATTTTCGTGACCATGCCAAAAACAACCGTTTACAAAAATGACAGTCCTATATTTGCGCAAAACCAAATCCGGATGGCCGGGAAGTCGAGGATGATTGAGCCGATAACGAAAGCCACGGCCAAACAAGAATTTTCGAACCAATAATTCAGGTTTCGTATTCTTGCTTTTTATCGAAGACATACAGTGATGTCTTTGTTCACCAGTCAATTTATCCGCCATAAAACAATTACAATTTATCTAACAATATTATTCTTTTCAGCTCATCAATCTAAGATAAAATTTCCCCTATTTTATTCTATTGACTTTTCATCTTTCGACACTTTTTCATGCTCGGCAATCATCCGAAGATACAAATTATCACCTTTGGAAACTATTGTATTTATTTCATTATTACTAAAGCCAACGAAATTCAGCATACAAAGGTAAGGATAAAACTATGAACTATAAATAAAAGGGAATGTGTCTCACGGCACATCCCCTTTCCTTAATAATTTATATGATTGAGTTATTCACCCCAATTCATAGCAGTCATACGCTTGTAAGAAGCATAACGTTTCTTAGCCATTTCTTCGCAAGCAGCAAACAGGTCAGCAGCTTCAGCAGGATATTGTTTTGCTACAGAAGCAAAACGTACCTCACCCTTCAGATAGTCTTGGAATTCTTCCCACTTCGGTTCTTTAGAATCAAGCATGAACGGATTCTTGCCTTCTTCTTCCAAAGCCGGGTTGAAGCGCCACAAGTGCCAGTAACCGCATTCTACAGCCTTAGCCTCTTCTGCCTGACTCTTACCCATACCAGCCTTCAAACCGTGGTTGATACACGGAGCGTAAGCGATAACCAATGATGGTCCGGGGTAAGCTTCTGCTTCGCGGATAGCTTTCAAGGTCTGAGCCTGGTCAGCACCCATGGCAATCTGAGCTACATATACATAACCGTAAGTAGTAGCAATCATACCAAGGTCTTTCTTGCGAACACGCTTACCTGAAGCGGCAAACTTAGCGATAGCACCCAGCGGAGTGGCTTTAGATGACTGACCTCCGGTGTTAGAGTAAACTTCGGTATCCAGTACCAGGATGTTTACATCTTCGCCTGAAGCAATCACGTGGTCCAGACCACCGTAACCGATATCATAAGAAGCACCGTCACCACCGATAATCCACTGGCTCTTCTTCACCAAGTAGTTCTTGAATTCGGCGATTGTAGCGCAGTTTGCACATTTGTCTTTAGCAGCTTCTACCATCGGGATAATCTTTTCGGCAGCAGCCTTGCTCTTGTCAGCATCGTTTTTGCCGTCCATCCATTCCTGGAATGCTTCTTTGTATTCAGCAGGACAAGTATCGCTGGCGATAGCATCCTTCATGGCAGCTTCGATACGTGCACGAAGTTTCTTGTCGGCCAAAGTCATACCCAGACCGAATTCGCAGAAGTCCTCGAACAGTGAGTTAGCCCAAGCAGGACCCTGACCCTTTTCATTAGTAGTATAAGGAGTTGAAGGTACTGAACCTGAGTAGATAGAAGAACATCCGGTAGCGTTAGCAACCATTTCACGGTCGCCGAACAACTGAGAAATCAGTTTCACATACGGAGTTTCACCACAACCTGAGCAAGCTCCTGAGAACTCGAACAACGGAGTAGCGAACTGAGAGTTCTTCACGTTAGCCTTGATGTCTACCAAGTGCTGTTTGCTCTTCACATTCTTAGAGCAATATTCCCAGTTGGCAGCCTGAGGCAACTGGCTTTCCAAGTGTTTCATGGTCAAAGCCTTGCCACCCTTCTTCGGATTGCCCGGACAAACATCGGCACAGTTACCGCAACCCAGACAGTCGAGTACGTCAACCTGGATACGGAATGTCATACCGTCAAATTGCTTTCCTACAGCTTTCAGTGTTTCGAACTGAGCACCCTTCTGTTCTTCAGCATCGAGCACGAACGGACGGATAGAAGCGTGAGGACAAACGTATGCACACTTGTTACACTGGATACAGTTTTCAGCATTCCATTCGGGAACGAATGCAGCTACACCACGTTTTTCGTACTGAGCTGTTCCCTGATGCCAAGTACCGTCTTCGATACCCTTGAATGCAGAAACCGGCAGCAAGTCGCCATCCTGAGCGTTGATAGGACGAACCACTTCGTTGATGAAAGCAGGATCGTTGTTTTCAGCCTTCGGATCATCCGGCAGGTTCACCCATGCGGGGTCAACAGGCAATTGTTTGTATTCACCGCCACGGTCAACGGCTGCGTAGTTCTTGTTCACCACGTCTTCACCCTTCTTGCCGTATGACTTAACGATGAATTTCTTCATCTGTTCTACAGCCAAGTCAACAGGAATAACGCCTGTGATACGGAAGAATGCTGACTGCAGGATGGTGTTGGTACGGTTACCCAAACCGATTTCCTGTGCAATCTGAGTGGCATTGATATAGTAAACAGTGATATTATGTTGTGCGAAGTATTTCTTCACTTTGTTAGGCAGATTCTTAGCCAGTTCTTCACCTTCCCAAATGGTATTCAACAGGAATGAACCGTTGTCACGAAGTCCGCGAGTCACATCGTACATGTGCAGGTAAGCCTGTACGTGGCAAGCTACGAAATTCGGAGTGTTTACCAAATAAGTAGAACGGATAGGAGTATCACCGAAACGCAAGTGAGAGCAAGTGAAACCACCTGATTTCTTTGAGTCGTATGAGAAGTAAGCCTGACAGTGCTTGTCGGTGTTGTCACCGATAATCTTTACAGAGTTCTTGTTGGCTCCTACTGTACCGTCGGCACCCAGTCCGTAGAATTTAGCTTCGAACATACCTTCACCGCCCAGTGCGATTTCTGCTTCCTGAGGAAGAGAAGTGAAAGTGACGTCGTCTACGATACCGATAGTGAAGTGATTCTTCGGCATCGGCAGAGACAAGTTCTTGAATACAGCCAAAATCTGAGAAGGAGTAGTGTCCTTAGAACCCAAACCGTAACGGCCGCCTACGATAACCGGAGCGTTTTCTGCACCATAGAAGCAGTCTTTAACATCCAGATACAAAGGTTCGCCGTTAGCTCCCGGTTCTTTAGTACGGTCAAGAACTGCGATAGTCTTGGCAGTCTTAGGTACAGCAGCCAGGAAGTGTTTAGCAGAGAACGGACGGTACAGGTGTACGGCAACCATACCCACTTTCTCACCTTTGCTCATCAAGTAGTCGATAGCTTCGCGAGCAGCTTCTGTAACAGAACCCATAGCGATGATGACGCGTTCTGCATCTTCGGCACCATAGTAATCGAACAAACCGTATTTGCGGCCTGTGATTTTGGAGATTTCATTCATATATTCTTCTACGATAGCGGGAACTGCTTCATAGAAGTTGTTGCAAGATTCTCTGTGCTGGAAGAAGTGGTCAGGATTTTCAGCCATACCACGGGCAACCGGCTTGTTGGGATTCAATGCGCGTGCGCGGAATTCAGCCAAAGCCTGTTGGTCAATCAGACCTGCCAGGTCTTCATTTTCCAGCATTTCGATTTTCTGAATTTCGTGAGAGGTACGGAAACCATCGAAGAAGTTCATGAACGGAACACGTGACTTGATGGTAGCCAGATGAGCGACACCGGCCAAATCCATAACTTCTTGTACAGAACCTTCTGCCAACATTGCGAAACCGGTCTGACGTGCAGACATTACGTCCTGATGGTCACCGAAAATACACAATGCGTGAGAAGCCAACGTACGAGCCGATACGTGGAACACGCAAGGCAGGAATTCACCGGCAATTTTGTACATGTTAGGAATCATCAGCAACAATCCCTGTGATGCAGTGTAAGTGGTAGTCAACGCACCTGCCTGAAGAGAACCGTGAACAGCACCTGCTGCACCCCCTTCTGACTGCATTTCCTGTACCAAAACTGTTTCGCCGAAGATGTTTTTACGACCTGCGGCAGCCCATTCGTCTACGTATTCAGCCATAGTAGACGACGGAGTGATGGGATAGATAGCAGCTACTTCAGAGAACATATACGAGATATGTGCTGCTGCCTGGTTACCATCACAAGTGATGAATTTTTTTTGTTTAGTCATACAATTACTAATTATTAGGTAATTAAAATTATTCTCTATCTCTTAATATAAAAAGCCGAAAAGCCACAACGGAATCTGATTGCCGTGTCCCAATTCCAGCTTGTGGGGGGCATAATATACGTTCGGGTTGTTCTTGAACTTGCATCCTTCGGCACAGATGCGGAAGTGCAAGTTACCGTCTACCATAAACGAAGTGCCTTTATCGCCTTTATACAGTTTGTGGTCTTTATACATTGTGTTCATAAAAAAGGTGTCCAGAACATCTTGTTCATCGACCTTCACCGGATAAATGGAATACATCAGGTTGGTGTTGTGCATCATCAGTTTTGATGGTTTTTTAGGAAATTCCTCCCCCTTCGGATACACCATATTAATGAGACGCGCATCTGCCAGATACTTAATGTAATTCATCACCGTGGCACGCGAGGTTTGAATCTCCGTAGCCAACTGGCTGACGTTCGGAGCCACAGGTCCGTCCACAGCTAGCAAATATAGTAATTTTTTTATCTTCGAGAGATATTTCAATTCAATTTGTTTGATAAGAAGTATATCCACTTCTATCATCATGTTCATGGTTTTCAACAAATTCTCCGAGAAGTTGCGCTTCTCAAGGAAGAACGGATAGAAACCGTGATGCAGATAATCCTGAAAAAAATCAAGCGGTTTGACGTTGCGCAAGATTGTTTTCGCTATCTGTTCATGATTCTCTAAAATATCTTGTAAGGTATAGGCACGGAAATTGTTTCCGCTTTGCAGATTCAGGTATTCGCGAAAAGAGAAACCTCTCAGGTAATACACCTTTACGATGCCACTCAGTTCGGGATTTTCTTCTTTCAGCCTCATCACGGACGAACCCGTGAATACAATTTTCAGCCCGGGAAACTTTTCATAACACGCACGTAGGTCGTGGCTCCATTCGGGGTATTTAAACACTTGGTCTATCAACAAGACCTTGCCTCCGCGTTTGACAAATTCTCCTGCAAAATCCACCAGTGTATATTTAGAGAAATAGAAGTTGTTCATGTTGATAAACAGGCATGAACGGTCTGTGCCGAACTTTTCTTTTGCATATTGCAGGAGGAAAGTCGTCTTCCCCACGCCACGAGTTCCCTTGATACCGATCAGTCTGTCGTTCCAGTCTATTTCGTCCATCAGGTCCCGGCGAACAGGAGCATTTGTATGTTCCACCAGATAACTGTGTGTTCTGTAAAAGGTTTCCATGGTTGCTTTTTTATCGGTTGCAAATATAGCAATACTAATTCAAATTGCAAACTGGAGATAGCAAAATATTATTATTTTTCTTCTTTTAATAGACAGGGAAATTCCTATCTTTGCACTGTAAATGAAAACTCTTTATCTGTTTAACCCTGAAAATGATATGGCATTGGCGTGTGGTGATTCGTATTACATGCCGCCGGCCAGTGCGCGACGGATGGCAGCCGATTTGTCGGTGCTCCCGGCGTGGTATGCCGCACCGGGAGATGCGGTGCTGACAGATGTTGCTCCCCACGACATACAAATGAAAGCTCTGTCTCCGCTGCTGCCTGCTGTGGAGTTTGTCACCGGACTATCTTCTTCCTATACTAAGATATCTCCCTGGGGCTGGAACCCCTCTTTGCTCCGTCGGTTACACGAGGCAGGAATAACGGATTCAGCCTGTCTTACGGATGAAGAGATGAAGCGTGTCCGTGAACTGTCGGGGCGCCAGACGGCGGTGCGTGTACTGTCTTCCATTCATAGGGGGCAACGGTTATATTCCTCGTCTGCAGTATCGGAATATAATGGTGCGATGGAGGATTTTCCCACTCTTCCTGAAGATACGGAGGCCCATACTCCGTTTGTAGGTGAATCTTTTCTGTTTCACACAGAGGAGGAAGTCGAATACTTTGTCCGTTCGTATCCGCAGGCCGTGCTGAAGTCTCCATGGTCGGGCAGCGGACGAGGGATTCAGTACACTTCGGGAGCATTTACCCGCCCGCTGAAAGGTTGGGTGCAACACGTGCTCCACACCCAGCAGGCAGTGGTGGGCGAACCGTTTTATGATAAGGTGAAAGACTTTGCAATGGAATTTTTCAGCAACGGAAAGGGTGAGGTGCGCTTTGCAGGTTATTCTCTGTTTGAAACGGACAAGCGTGGCATTTATAAAGAAAATTTTTTGGCAGCCGATGCCGATATTCTGAAAAAGCTGTCGGCCTACGTCCCCACATCCGTATTCCATCAGCTCTGCAGACGGATGGCAGATGAACTGGCACACACCATAGGCGGGTATGAAGGTTATCTGGGAGTGGACATGATGATATGTCGCACGTCTTTGGCGAAGACAGGTTATGCCATTCATCCCTGTGTGGAAATCAATCTGCGGATGAATATGGGAGTAGTGGCCCGGATGGTTTATGACAGATATGTGTGTGACCGTGTGCAAGGCCGCTACGCAATAGAATATTATGCTTCGCCCGGTGAAGCGGAACAGGCCGACCGGTTCTTGCGCCTCCAGCACCCTCTGCTGTTAGAGGGAGGAAGGATAAAATCAGGCTACCTGTCCCTCACTCCAATATACCAACAGACTGCTTATCAGGCGTATATTCTTGTCGGGACTATCTGACGACACCCCTCACCGACTTCCGAAATAAAGAAATATCATACCGATAAGCACCAGTGCCAAGTCTACCGCTTTGCTTTTGAGGTTCTTCTCGCGGAACACCATTGCACCGAAAATAAAGGAAACAATCACGCTACCTCGCCTCACCATCGAAACAATGGAAATCATGGCACCGTCAAGACTCAATGCATAGAAATAGACAAAGTCGGCAGCCGAAAGGAAGATGGATATCAGTATGATGCACCAATCCCAGCGGAAAGGAGTGGTCGCCTGTCGCTTCGGCCACCACAGCAGCATCAGCACGGCACTCATCATAAACAACTGGTAAATGTTATACCACGACTGCACCACCATGCGGTCCAGCCCGATGCCTCCCTGACTGACAGGTGCCATCAGATATTTGTCATACAGTCCACTGACAGCTCCCAACACAGCAGCCATCACAATGAAATAAATCCACTTATTATGTTTAAAGTCAATACCCTCCTTCTTTCCGCTTCGGCTCAGCATAAAAAAAGAAAAGACCGCCATCAACACCCCTATCCACTGATAGAGATTCAGCCGTTCGCCGAACACCAGCAAGGCTCCCACCAGCACCATCACCGGACGGGTGGCGTTAATCGGCCCCACAATGGTTATCGGAAGATTCTTCATGCCGAAATATCCCAATATCCACGAAGAAAGGACAATGACAGACTTCAAAACAATAAACCGGTGTACCTCCCACCCCGCCATGGGAACAAAGAAAAGTCCGCCTTCCAATGCATCGGGACGCCATGCCGACAGCACAATGAACGGAAGGAATATCAAACTGGAGAACAATGTATTCAGCGTGAGTACGGGAATCACCGCATTGTTCTTTAACGACTGCTTTTTAAACACATCATAGAATCCCAGCAATGCCGCCGAGAGAAAAGCTAAAAGTAACCACATCATCTTTTTACCTGTTTTTTAATCGGGTGCAAAGTTACAATAAAAGCCTCGAAAAGGAATATCCAATTTGATATAAATAATCAGAAAGCCCTTGCCTGTTTCAAACACTATCTGTATTTTTGGCGAAAATATCCCTGTTGAAGATATGAACGAAAACGTCCTTGCCAAACTCAAGATACTGGCGGAATCTGCCAAATACGATGTGTCCTGCTCCAGCAGCGGGACAGTGCGCCGCAATTCACCGGGCACACTGGGCAACACCGTTGGAGGTTGGGGCATCTGCCATAGTTTTGCTGAGGACGGGCGATGCATCTCGCTGCTCAAAATCATGCTCACCAATCATTGCATTTACGATTGCGCCTACTGCATCAACCGCCGCAGCAACGACATTCCCCGTGCCACGCTCTCGGTGAGCGAATTGGTAGACCTCACCATCGAGTTCTACCGGCGCAATTACATCGAAGGACTTTTCCTGAGCTCGGGCGTAGTGCGGAATCCCGACTACACGATGGAGCGCCTCGTACGGGTTGCCAAAGACTTGCGGCTCGTGCACCGGTTCAACGGCTACATCCATCTGAAAAGCATCCCCGGCGCCAGTCGCGAGCTGGTGAACGAAGCCGGACTCTATGCCGACCGTCTGAGCGTAAACATCGAGATACCTAAAGAGGAGAATCTCAAACTGCTCGCTCCCGAAAAAGACCACCAAAGTGTATACCGACCCATGCGCTACATTCAGCAGGGAGTGCTCATGAATAAAGAGGACAGAAAGAAGTTCCGCCATGCCCCACGCTTCGTCCCTGCCGGGCAAAGCACACAGATGATTGTCGGAGCCACGTCGGAATCGGACAAGGATATATTGTCTCTTTCCTCTTCACTGTACCGACACCCCACGATGCGGCGCGTTTATTATTCGGGCTATATATCGGTCAACACTTACGACAAGCGGCTTCCGGCACTGAAGCAGCCCCCTTTGGTACGCGAGAACCGTTTGTATCAGGCGGACTGGCTGTTGCGGTTTTATCAGTTCAAAGTGGAAGAAATTGTGGATGACTCCTACCCCGACCTTGATTTGGAAATCGACCCCAAACTGAGCTGGGCACTTCGGCATCCCGAACAATTCCCGGTAGACATCAACCAGGCCGACTACGAGATGATACTTCGTGTACCGGGCATCGGGGTTAAATCGGCTAGGTTTATCGTCGCTTCGCGCCGCTTCTCGAAATTGGGATTCTATGAGTTGAAGAAAATAGGAGTAGTGATGAAGAAAGCACAATATTTTATCACCTGCAACGAGCTCCCCACCCGAACGGTAAACGAACTCACCCCTTCGGGAGTACGGAAACTGTTGGTACCCAAGCCTAAGAGAAAGACAGATGAACGACAACTGATATTGGAATTTGAAGAACCCGAAAACGAATGAATATCTTTATCTACGACCATACCTTCGAAGGCTTGCTAACCTGCATTTTTGATGCCTACTCCCGCAAGACTTTCCCCGACTTGCTTTTGATGGAAGGTGAGCCGCTACCGCTATTTTACAACGAGACCTTTACCGTCATCACCGATGAAGGCAAAGCAATGCGCGTGTGGCGCGGATTAGAGAAGAGAATATCCTGCCATGCCCTGTCCGCCCTCACCTATTGCTGGCTGTCGGAGCTGCCGGAAGTAGACAAAATGTTGTTCCGCTATATGAGAAAAGCAATCGACTCGCCTCGTTCCATCGAGACAAACTTTGCAGATGCAGACGTTCTTGAATTGTCAAAAATCTATAAGAAGGTGGATGGAGAGCGAATACACCTGATGCAGTTCGTCCGCTTTCAGAAAGCTGTGGACGGAACATTCTTTGCCGCTGTCGAACCACAGTTCAATGCTCTTCCCCTGACTGTGGAGCATTTCAAAGACCGCTTTGCCGACCAACCGTGGCTAATCTACGACGTGAAACGGCAATACGGATATTATTACGACTTGAAAGAGATGAAAGAAGTTACTTTTGAAAATCCCCGGCAGGCCCATTTGGTCACAGGTATGTTGAACGAAAACCTGATGGATAACGATGAGAAGCTCTTCCAACAATTATGGAAGACTTATTTCAAGGCTATCTGCATCAAGGAACGGCGGAATCCGAGAAAACACCGGCAAGATATGCCTGTGCGCTATTGGAAATATCTTACCGAAAAGCAATAATCTCCTCCTTACAGGATGAACAGGTCTTCCGGATATCCCACATCGACCAAAAAGAGAGCGTGTCCCGGCACTGAGCTTCCGGCACTGCATCTATCCTTTTTCTCTATGACTTGCCTGAAACCCTCTATCGAGAGTTTTCCACGGCCCACTTCTATCAATGTACCCACCACAGCCCTGACCATGTTCCTCAAAAAGCGGTCTGCCTGAATTGTAAATACCCATTCCGTTTCACTGACTTGTGTCCACTCGGCATGCATTATCTTGCAATTATTCGTCTTTACATCGGTATGCAACTTGCTAAAACTGGTGAAATCGGTATAATCAAACAAAGTACGGGCCGCCTCATTCATCTTCCCGAAATCCGGCTCATTGAAAAGGCGCCATGCGTATTGACGGTTAAAAGGCTCTTTCCGGGTAGTTACATAATATTTATAAGTGCGATAAGTGGCATCAAAGCGGGCATGCGCGTCATCCTTCACCCGCTTTACGCCATATACGGCAATATCGGGAGGAAGCAGACGGTTCAGCTTATCCGTTATCTGCGCCCCATCCAATTCACTCTCAAAGTCAAAATGCGCCACCATGAGCCGGGCGTGCACACCGGCATCCGTGCGTCCTGCTCCCACCACCTCTATCTCTTTTCTCAAGAAAGTGGAAAGCGCACGCATCAACGCTTCCTGCACACTCATACCGTTGGGCTGAATTTGCCAACCATGATAATTTGTTCCGTCGTAAGCCAGATATATAAAGTATCGCATTTTAAAATCTAAATAAGAGGTTTAAAAACAACAATCCGGATTAGCGGGCAGTGATGTGAAAACATCCTTGCTTTAACTCATACTTAATGTAACATCTGTCTGCTTTCCGAAGGTCACGCAACACTTCAGCCAAAACAAGTTTTAACGTATCGGCACTCACATCCTGCATAGGACGTCCGTCAGGGTCTTCCACCTTTTTAAAACGACGGTAACTCACGTCAAATGTGGTTCCGAAAGCATGAGCTGAGTTTGCGGAAGCATTTCCGTTACGGCGACGCAAACGCTTGACGTCGTCGGAAGTACGAAGTACGGAAGTAACGATGATTTGATTCGGGTTCAATCCTTTGCAAGTCAGTGAATCCAGAAAATTAGCTCCGATAGTATCCAATAATGCACCGGCTTTCGGCACCAAAAAAGGAATGGAATGTGTAAGCGAATCCATAGCATATCGCTCGCATGGAGCAACCTCCACCAACTTACCGCCCAATCCTTCCGCTTCTGCACGGGAGGCCAAAGGGCGGATACCAATCCGCTTTGCCACACTCAAATGAGTATCATTCAAATCACCAAAACTGCGTTTATAACTGATTACACCTTTTATATTACGAGGTTCATTCATCTTCATGGACATATCTTTTTCCTTACACCCCGAAGACACCGTCAAAGTAAACAGAAGAGAAAACAGTGTGCAACATGCACATTTCATATAATTCATAACTTTATTGTCTTTTTCATTATTGCCGGGCAAAGATAACCTAAAATCTTTTTTCAGGAAAAGCTTATGCAAATAAATTGCCCCGGAAAATGAAAACAATGAAAACCTTTCATTAAATTTGCACCCTATAAAATAGTACATCTGTACCTAAACTAGTTAAATGATAGAAAAACATATTGTTTTAGAGGATATTGATCCTGTTATTTTTTATGGTGTAAACAACGCCAATATGCAAATGATACAAGCTTTGTACCCCAAGCTGAGAATCGTGGCACGTGGAAATGTCATTAAAGTGATGGGGGACGAAGAAGAAATGTGTGCTTTCGAAGAGAGTATTCTGGCACTGGAAAAATATTGTGCCCAGTATAATTCATTGAAGGAGGAAGTCATTCTGGATATTGTCAAAGGACGCAAACCCCAAGTGGAAAAGACCGGCGACACGATTGTATTCAGTGTGACGGGGAAGCCTATCGTGCCTCGCAGCCCCAATCAGTTGAAACTGGTGCAGGAGTACGAAAAGAACGATATGCTGTTTGCCATCGGTCCGGCCGGTTCCGGAAAGACTTATACCGCTATCGCGCTTGCTGTACGCTCTCTGAAGAACAAGGAAATCAAGAAAATCATTCTAAGCCGCCCAGCTGTGGAAGCCGGTGAAAAACTCGGTTTCCTTCCCGGTGATATGAAAGATAAGATTGATCCTTATCTGCAACCGCTGTATGATGCTCTGCAGGATATGATTCCGGCTGCCAAGCTGAAAGAATATATGGAACTGAATGTGATTCAGATTGCTCCTCTGGCATTTATGCGCGGACGTACACTGAACGATGCCGTGGTGATATTGGACGAGGCTCAGAATACCACGACACAGCAAATCAAAATGTTCCTCACCCGTATGGGCATGAACACCAAAATGATTGTTACGGGAGATATGACGCAAATAGATTTGCCCTCATCACAAACTTCGGGACTGGTGCAGGCTTTGAAAATTCTGAAAGGAGTAAAGGGTATCAGCTTTATCGAACTGAATAAAAAAGATATCGTGCGACATAAGCTGGTCACCCGCATTGTGGATGCTTATGAGAAGTTCGAGGAAAAACAGAAAGCCGAGCAAAAAGCGAAACAGAAAATAGAAAAAGAGAAATGATAACACGCAGTAAGGCAGAAACTATATTAAAGCAAGTATTCGGACTTGAACATTTCTACGACGAGCAATGGAACACCATAGAAAGATTGCTTAGAGGAGAACGTATGCTGCTGATAGAACGAACCGGTTTTGGAAAATCGCTTTGTTATCAATTCCCTGCCATACTTTTTGACGGAGTAACTATCATATTCTCACCACTCATTGCTTTGATGCGCGACCAGACAAATGCTCTAAAAGCCAAAGGTATTGCTGCACGCTATATAAATTCGGAACAAGCTCCGGAAGAAAACACCCAAGCCATTGCCGATGCATTGGAAGGGAATATCAAAATTTTATATATTGCACCCGAACGACAGGAAAATCAAGAATGGATAGAAGCCACACGAAAAATGAAATTATCCATGATTGTCATTGACGAAGCACATACCATATCCATATGGGGACATGACTTCAGACCGGCTTTCAGGCGCATCATCAACTTAGTGAATTTATTGCCCAAAGATATGCCGGTATTGGCTACTACCGCAACCGCTACCCTACGCGTACAACAGGACATCGAACAACAAATCGGTGGTAATCTGCAAACAATTAGAGGAAACCTGCTAAGAGACAACTTCCACCTCTATGTCGTCGAGACACAATCCGAAGAGGAAAAGATGATAGGTCTGGCACATTGGCTAAAAAGACTACCGGGCACTGGATTAATTTACGTGGGAACACGCATTCAAACAGAACAATATGCCCGTTGGCTTCAACAAAATGAAATAGATTGCATCGGTTATAATGCAGGACTTGACGGCGAGCAACGAAAAGAAATAGAACAAGGGCTCATGGAGAATCGCTGGAAATGCATCATTTCCACCAATGCCTTGGGCATGGGTATTGACAAGCCGGATATCCGTTTTGTCATCCATACACAAATACCGGCTTCACCGATACATTATTATCAGGAAATAGGGCGTGCCGGAAGAGACGGAAAACCCACCGTAGCCATTCTGTTCTATAACTCATCGAAAGATGCAAACGGAGTTCAAGAGGACTATAAACTTCCAAAAGTATTTATTGAATCGGCACGGCCTACAACCAATACATACTTAAAGGTCATAAGCCTGCTGCAAGAGGAACCCTTAGGCCTGTACGATCTCATGCGAAAAACAAACCTGAAACAAACACCCCTCATGGTGATAAAAGCAGACTTGATAGAGCAAGACATCATTAAAGAAGTGATATATAACGGCTGTAAAAAATATGAATATCAATTCGGTGCCAATCCATTGGACACTACCATATTCGAAGAAGTGCGTTCAGCCAAGCTGAAAGACTTAGACAGTATGGTAGACTATGTATTCACACAAAAACCACGCATGAAGTACCTTTGTGATTTTTTGGGAGACACAGAGTTGAATTTCCATAAGAACTGCGACAATACGGATTTGGTGAAACGGAAAGTGAAGGTTTCAGAAAAAGATAAAGAACTCATCAAAAGTTTTTGGGATAACTACTTTCCCGAATTAGTAGTAGAAAGCAGCAAAAGTAATCTGATAAACGGTGTGGCTGGTGCTTACTACGGAATATCCCATATAGGCACCTGCATCCACAGATGCAAATACGAACAAGGCGGAGACTTTCCAGATTCATTATTGAAAATGACATTACAGGCTTTCCGAAAACGATATGGCAACAAACAGTTCGACTTGATATTATATGTACCCCCAACTTTATCTGGCGACTTAGTGAAAAACTTTGCCCATAAAATAAGTGTTGTACTGAAGATTCCCATATCCGACCAATTGAAAAAGACCAGAGAAACGGATGCGCAGAAAGTATTTCAAAACAGTATCTTGAAAAAAGACAATGTAGCAGGAGCATTCTGTTTGACGGAACCGGAGCTTATAATCGGAAAATCCATCTTACTAATAGATGACATTTACGACAGCGGAGCAACCATCAAAGAAATCGGAAAAATGCTTTCCAAGGCTGGAGCTATAGAAATAGCTCCCTTGGTAATAGCAAAAACAATAGGCGGTGATGACTTAGAAAAAAGAAAGGATTAAAAATCATGAAACAGGAATATGCTTATTGGATGGCATTAGCCCATACAGAAAGAATGCGGACAGTACGCAAAAATAACCTAATAGTCCGCTGTTACGAAAAAGAAATGGATTTATCCGATTTCTTTCATAGTGATTCGTCTATATGGAAAGAAACATTTGAACTGTCCGACGAGGAGACAGAATGGTTACAAGCTGCAAAAGCAGAGTTGCCCAACTATTCTTTTTTGGCAGAAGATTTACTGGAACAAGGATATGATATGATTCCTATAACCTCTTCGGATTATCCCAAAGCATTGAAAGTAAATCTGAAAAAGACGTATGCCCCTCCCCTGATATATATCAAAGGGAACAAACGATTGTTACAAGAGGACAGCATAGCCATTGTCGGTTCACGCCAAGCAGGAAACACTTCTTTGATTTTTACCGACAACATAGCACGCCGGGCAGCACAAGAGGATAAAGTTGTTGTCAGCGGGTATGCCAAAGGAGTGGACAAACAGGCATTGGACTCCACTCTCAAATATGGTGGGAAAAGTATAGTTGTCCTACCTCAGGGCATCACTTCTTTCACTTCTGGTTTTAAAGCACTATACAAAGACATCATAGCCGGCCGGGTATTGGTCTTGAGTACTTTTCAGCCCAAAGCCCCATGGAATGCAGGACTGGCCATGGCAAGAAACATCTATATCTACGGATTGGCAACAGATATCTATGTTGCAGAATCCGATAACAAAGGAGGGACTTGGTCGGGAGTCATTGATGGATTACGCAAAAAACGCAAGGTATATGTCCGCCAACCGGCACCTTTGGAAAAAAATGCCAACTTACTTTTAATAGAAAAAGGAGCTATTTCCGTATCTTTGCAGGGAAACGCTTGTGAAGCGGAAATTGCTATGGGAATTGTCGGCGAACCCAATTGCGAATATGAAAGTCTAAACAACAAAATAAAAAAAATGCTGAAGGGACAGAAATTAAGCTCCAAAGAAATCATCGAGCGACTGAAATTAGACTGGTCAAGCCGGAAAATGACAGATTACCTCCAAAAGATGCAAGACATTGAGGCAAGTAATCAATCACCTAAGCGTTTTATGATAAAAGACAGTAATAACGAACCAACACTGTTTTAACAGAATATTCATTTTATAATTATAAAAAAGACATGAGTAAAGCATTAACAAGAACAGACTTTAACTTTCCGGGACAAAAGAACGTGTACCACGGCAAAGTGCGTGATGTGTACAACATCAATGACGAAAAGTTAGTAATGGTAGCTACAGACCGTATCTCTGCATTCGATGTAGTTCTGCCCGAAGGTATCCCCTACAAAGGACAAATGCTGAACCAGATTGCAGCCAAATTCCTGGATGCAACCACCGACATCTGCCCCAACTGGAAAATGGCTACTCCCGACCCTATGGTAACCGTAGGTGTTATGTGCCAGGGATTCCCTGTAGAAATGATCGTTCGCGGTTATCTTTGCGGTAGCGCATGGCGTGCTTATAAAAACGGTGTCCGCGAAATCTGCGGTGTGAAACTTCCCGAAGGGATGAAAGAAAACCAAAAGTTCCCGGAACCCATTGTAACCCCGACCACCAAGGCTGAAATGGGTCTACACGACGAAGATATTTCGAAGGAAGAAATCTTGAAACAAGGTTTGGCTACTCCTGAAGAATATGAAATTTTGGAGAAATATACATTGGCTTTGTTCAAACGCGGTACAGAAATCGCTGCCGAACGCGGATTGATTCTGGTAGATACCAAATATGAATTCGGTAAGCACAACGGCACTATCTACCTGATGGACGAAATCCATACTCCCGACTCAAGCCGCTATTTCTACTCGGAAGGTTACGAGGAACGCTTTGCTAAAGGTGAACCCCAGAAACAACTTTCTAAAGAGTTTGTACGTGAATGGCTGATGGAAAACGGTTTCCAGGGCAAAGAAGGACAACAGGTTCCTGAAATGACTCCCGAAATCGTAAACTCTATCAGCGAACGCTATATGGAACTGTTCGAACATATCACCGGTGAGAAGTTTGTAAAAGCAGATACAGACAATATCGCCGAACGTATCGAAAAGAACGTTACCGAATACCTGAAATAAATGACTCTCCTCGTTTAAAAAGGAGAATGTATCCGGGACGGACTGAATCCGCCCCGGATTTCCCCCTATATATAAAGAAGCGTATGACTAACTATCCACAAGAAAATATCAAGCCCTACAACGCCGACGAAAAGAAAAGCGTGCAGGTAGAGAAAATGTTCGACAACATTGCTCCTGCCTACGACCAACTGAATCATGCCCTATCATGGAATATAGATAAAAGTTGGCGCCGCAAAGCCATCAATTGGCTGAAGCCTTTTCATCCGCAACGTATGATGGATGTAGCCACCGGCACCGGTGACTTTGCCATTCAAGCCTGCCGCATCCTTCAACCCGAAGAACTGATAGGCACAGACATATCGGAAGGCATGATGAATGTGGGGCGTGAAAAAGTAAAAGCTGCCGGCTTGGAGAACCGCATTTCCTTCGCCAAAGAAGACTGTACGGCACTCACTTTCCCCGACAAACGCTTCGATGCTATCACAGTAGCCTTCGGCGTACGCAATTTTGAAGACCTCGATAAAGGGTTGCGTGAGATGCACCGCGTACTCGACGACAATGGAAAATTAGTCATCCTCGAACTTTCCGAACCGGATTGGTTCCCTATGAAACAATTATATGCCATTTATTCCAAAGTAGTTATCCCCACCCTCGGAAAACTTCTTTCCAAAGACCAAAGTGCATACACTTACCTACCCCAATCCATCAAAGCTTTTCCACAAGGAGAAATCATGACTGACATCATCCGCAAAGCCGGTTTCAGCCAAGTGAACTTTAAACGATTGACATTGGGTATCTGTACACTTTATTTAGCAACAAAATAACTAAAAGCAAGAGTTTTATGAAAAAATATGGTTTGATAGGTTATCCACTCGGACATTCTTTCTCAAAGAACTTCTTCAATGAGAAGTTTAACTCCGAAAATATTGACGCCGAATATGTAAACTTCGAAATTCCTTCCATCAAGGAACTGCCCGGCGTTTTGCTGGAAAATCATGATTTGGTAGGTCTGAACGTCACCATTCCTTATAAAGAACAAGTCATTTCTTATTTAGACGAATTAGACCCTGATGCAGCCGCCATCGGTGCTGTAAATGTGATTAAAATCATCCGCCCCGCTAAAGGAAAAATCAAACTAATCGGATATAACTCTGATATTCTGGGATTTACCCAATCTATTGAGCCACTGTTGGAACCGCAGCACAAGAAAGCTTTGATACTAGGCACAGGGGGCGCTTCCAAAGCCATTTACCATGGACTTAAAAAGTTAGGACTGGAAGCTAAATTCGTGTCACGCACCCCCCGCGAAGGGATGTTCACATACGAGGATTTAACACCTGAAGTGATGGACGAATACAAAGTAATCGTCAACTGTACACCGGTGGGGATGTATCCTCGTGCCAACGAATATCCCCATATTCCATACGAGTGCCTTACCCCCAACCATTTGCTTTATGATTTGTTGTATAATCCCGACACCACCCTATTCATGAAGAAAGGAGCCGATAAGGGAGCTGTCACCAAAAACGGTTTGGAGATGCTGCTGTTGCAGGCTTTCGGTGCTTGGGATATATGGAATAAATAAAGTATGAAAAAGAAATATCTTATCGGAACGAGCCTTGTGCTCGTTCTTCTTACCGTTATTCTGCTGGGAGCCAGCCAATATATGCTCAACTACTCTCTTCGTCCCGATAACCGGGGAAGGGATTTGGCCGGCTCATGGCAGTATATGTTCGACACTTACCCTTATCTGAAGCCGTGGAAAGACAGTTTGCAAAACGCAGGTGCTCTTAAAGATACATTTATCTATGCCCCGGACAATGTCAAAATGCATGCCTATTATGTAGCTGCCGCACAGCCTACCTCGAAAACCGCCGTCATTGTTCACGGATATACCGATAACGCTATCCGCATGATGATGATTGGCTATATGTATAGCAAAGAGCTAGGCTTCAACATTCTCTTACCCGACCTTAAAGACACGGGACTGAGCGGAGGAGATGCCATTCAGATGGGATGGCTCGACCGTAAAGACGTCATACAATGGATGAAAACAGCCAACGAAATATATGGCGACAGCACCCGTATGGTGGTACATGGCATCTCAATGGGAGCAGCCACGACAATGATGGTGTCGGGGGAACCTCAGCCCGATTATGTAAAATGTTTTGTCGAGGACTGCGGATATACCAATGTATGGGACCAATTCTCCAAAGAACTGAAATCCCAGTTCGGCCTTCCCCAATTTCCATTAATGTACACAGCCGACTGGCTATGCCAACTGGAATATGGATGGGGATTTAAAGAAGCATCCGCTTTAAAACAAGTCGCCCGATGCCAGCTCCCCATGTTCTTCATTCACGGTGACAAAGACGATTATGTTCCGACCTGGATGGTATACAAATTATATGAGGCAAAACCTGAACCTAAAGAGCTATGGATAGTTCCGGATGCCGACCATGCACATTCATATCTCATCCACACCAAGGAATATACGGAAAGGGTGAAAGCATTTACAGACCGATTTATTTAATCCATAAGGAGTACTAAGCCTTTCATACGGAAGGCTTAAGCTTTTTGAATGGCAGGCTACTACGTCCTACCGCAATGGGACGTAATAGTCAGCTGTATAAAAAGACTTAACCCTAAGGAAGAAAAGCCTTAGACCGGCTAAAGACACGATAAAAAAAGCCGTGAAGAGTATACAAAGGATTAAGAGTGGAAAAGTAAAATTTTACCTGAAAGATAACCATTGTTTCAGGAAAATCGTTATCTTTACGAATAGAAACTTTTAAAACTACAAACAACATGTTTAATTCATTTGGTAACATTTTCCGATTAACGAGTTTCGGTGAGTCTCACGGCCTCGGTGTCGGTGGTGTAATTGACGGTTTTCCGGCAGGTATCGACATCGATATGGATTTTGTACAGAAGGAACTGAACCGCCGCCGTCCCGGACAATCGCTCCTTACCACCAGTCGCAAGGAACCCGACACAGTGGAGTTCCTTTCAGGCATCTTTGATGGAAAGTCTACAGGCTGTCCCATTGGTTTCGTGGTATGGAACAAGAACCAACATTCCAACGACTACGAGAATATAAAGAATCTCTTCCGCCCTTCGCATGCGGACTATACTTATATGGAAAAATACGGCATCCGCGACTATCGTGGCGGAGGACGTTCATCGGCGCGTGAAACAATTTCGCGCGTAGTGGCCGGTTCACTTGCCAAACTTGCCTTAAAGCAACTGGGCATTACCGTGACAGCCTATACCTCACAAGTGGGACCTATCAAGCTGGAGCAAGACTATAAAAGCTACGACCTCGACCTGATTGAAAGCAATGATGTCCGTTGTCCCGACCTTGAAAAAGCAAAAGAAATGGCAGAACTTATCTGGAAAGTCAAAGGTGAAGGCGATACCATCGGTGGTGTGATTAGTTGTGTGATTAAAGGATGTCCTATCGGATTGGGACAACCTGTATTCGGTAAACTGCACGCTGCATTGGGAAATGCCATGTTGAGCATCAATGCCGTGAAAGGCTTTGCCTATGGACAAGGATTCGACTCCATGGAACTGAGGGGTAGCGAACAAAATGATGTATTCTACAACAACGGCGGACGGGTGGAAACAAAAACCAATTACTCCGGCGGCATTCAAGGCGGCATCAGCAACGGACAGGATATCTATTTCCGTGTTGCATTCAAACCAGTCGCAACAGTGCTAATGGAACAACACACCGTAAACGTCAATGGCATCGACACCACTATGAAAGCCAAGGGACGTCATGACCCCTGCGTATTGCCCCGCGCCGTTCCGATTGTAGAAGCCATGGCAGCCATCACTATTTTAGATTACTATTTGATAGACAGAACCACTCAATTATAAGAATTATCTTTATAGAAAGTCCAAAGAGACAAACAGCCTGTGTGCTTCTCTTTGGGCTTTTTATATGTACATTTTTCCTTTATTTAAGTTTTATAATTTTTTTCTTTTCCTCGGGAGCGTTAACTTTAACCCGATAAAAAATCATTCAGCTATGGAAATTAAACAATACATTAAAGAAAATGAAGCCCGCTTCATGGAAGAACTCTTCAGTCTCATTCGCATTCCCAGTATCAGTGCATTGCCCGAACATAAAGACGACATGCTTGCTTGTGCCCAACGCTGGAAAGAACTGTTGCTGGAGGCGGGAGCAGACGAAGCAATGATTATGCCGTCTCAAGGCAACCCATTGGTATTCGCACAAAAACATATCAGCGACGAAGCCCCTACAATATTAATATATGCGCATTACGATGTAATGCCCGCAGAGCCGCTGGAACTTTGGAAAAGCCAACCGTTTGAGCCCGAAATACGTGACGGACATATCTGGGCACGCGGTGCGGATGACGATAAGGGGCAATCCATGATTCAGGTAAAAGCCTTCGAATATGTGGTGAAGCACGGACTGTTGAAGCACAATGTAAAATTTATCTTCGAAGGAGAAGAAGAAATCGGTTCACCCAGTCTGAATGCTTTCATCAAAGAGCATAAAGAACTGTTGAAAGCTGATGTTATCCTTGTCTCGGATACAAGTATGCTGGGAGCCGACCTTCCCTCGCTGACTACCGGGCTACGCGGGCTGGCATATTGGGAAATCGAAGTGACAGGCCCTAACCGCGACCTTCACTCAGGTCATTTCGGCGGAGCAGTGGCCAACCCCATCAATACCTTATGCAGCATGTTGGCAAAAGTCATTGATGAAGACGGTCGCATCACGGTTCCCCATTTCTACGATGATGTGGAAGAAGTGCCTGCCGCAGAACGCGAAATGATTGCCCAAATACCTTTCGACGAACAAAAATATATGGCCGCCATTGATGTAAAGGCATTGAAAGGCGAAAAAGGATATTCTACGTTGGAGCGTAACAGTTGTCGTCCGTCATTCGATATTTGTGGTATTTGGGGAGGATATACGGGTGAAGGCTCTAAAACCGTATTGCCGTCAAAGGCTTACGCCAAGGTATCCTGCCGTCTCGTTCCGCACCAGAATCATGAGAAGATATCCAAATTGTTTGTCGATTATATCAATACTGTCACTCCCGATTATGTAAAAGTAAAAGTAACTCCCATGCATGGTGGCGAAGGTTATGTTTGCCCTATAACCCTCCCTGCCTATCAAGCTGCCGAAAAAGGATTTACCAAAGCCTTCGGGAAAAAGCCGCTTGCCGTTCGCCGGGGAGGAAGTATCCCCATTATCAGCGACTTTGAACAGATTCTGGGTATAAAAACGGTATTGATGGGATTCGGATTGGAAAGCAACGCTATTCACTCTCCCAATGAAAACATTCCCCTCGATATTTTCCGTAAGGGAATTGAAGCAGTGGTCGAGTTCCACTTAAATTACTAATCATTTACTAAAAATGAATACAAATACAATATTCAAGTTATTACCTGCTGTTGTGTTATCAGTAATGACGATGGAAAGTTGCCAAAATATGGATAAAAACGAAAATATCAAAAAAGAGAAAAGTGCTATCGAAATAATTATGGCACGCAAGAGTGTCCGTTCTTATACATCCCGACCTGTGGAAAAGGAAAAAGTGGACATCATGCTAAAAGCGGCTATGGCTGCTCCCTCGGCTGTGAACAAGCAACCTTGGTCTTTTATCGTAATAGACGACAAAGAAGTATTGAACCATTTGGCACAAGTATTGCCGTATGCCAAAATGACTGCGGAAGCACCCATGGCCATCGTGGTCTGCGGTGATTTAACCAAATCATTGAATGGAGAACTCGGACAATATTGGATGTTGGACTGTTCTGCAGCTTCCGAAAATCTATTGCTGGCAGCCGAGGCTTTGGGATTGGGAGCTGTATGGACAGCTGTTTATCCGGAAGAACAACGTATAGAAAATGTACGCGCCGTCCTGTCATTGCCCGAATATATTGTACCCTTCAACTTAATCCCTATCGGTTATCCCCAACGCAATGAGGAACCAAAAGATAAATTCAAGCAGGAAAACATACATTACAACCAATGGTAACGCCAGATAGCATGTAAGAAACAAGTATTGTTATATTTCGCTGTAAGAATGAATAAAATCCGCCCAAAACAACTTGCTTTATGTATTTGGGCGGAGAATTTGTAATTTTACCACCATTATCAAAAGTCACACAACCAATGAAAGTATTAAAAGAACGAATCTTACGAGACGGCAAATGTTTTGAAGGAGGTATCCTAAAAGTAGATAACTTCATCAACCACCAGATGGACCCCATCCTGATGAAATCTATAGCCGTGGAATTTGTACGTCGTTTCGCCTCAACCAACATCAATAAAGTAATGACAATCGAGGCCAGCGGAATCGCACCTGCCATCATGGTGGGATATCTGCTTGAACTCCCTGTGGTCTTCGCAAAGAAGAAAAAGCCCGTTACTATGGAAAATATGCTCACCACCAGTGTATATTCTTTCACCAAAGACCACTCTTACGATGTTTGTGTCAGTAAAGACTTTCTCCAAAAAGGGGACCGTGTTCTTTTTATTGACGACTTCCTCGCCAATGGCAATGCCGCCAAAGGTATTATCGACCTGGTAGAGAAAGCGGGAGCCGAACTTGCAGGCATGGGCTTTATCATCGAGAAGTCATTCCAACACGGTGGTGATTACTTACGCAACGCGGGCATACGCATTGAATCACTGGCTATCATTGATAGTTTGGACAATTGTGAAATCAAAATAAGATAATCATACTTACACTGATATCCGGCTTCGGATATCAGTGTAAGTACAATTCATGTTATAGCCAAAAGTTAGTGTTGAAATTATACAAAGGTAAAAAACAGAATGGAAGCAGAATAAGTTAAGTTTATTCCATTCCGTAATCAAACTCATAAATATTAATGCGGATATAATCATAATCAGTACGTGATATAATAGCCTCCAATGCTTCATCGCTAGATTTATCCGCCCAAGAACTTTTTGTTTTCTTATATACTTCGGGCAACTGCTTTTTAGATACCTCCAAAAAATAATCCATATAACCATCGTATAGCTCACGAAAGAAATAAAGGGCACGGAGTTTTTGATGATCAAAACCGACGTCTTCCGTTCTACACACTACCGATTCATTATTGCCTTCCACTTTAATTAACTCAAGCGCTGTAAAGTATGCCATAATCTTTTCAAATTTTAGTAAAACAATTATTTTCTCTATCTCTATTGCAAAGGTCCGGCATTTCTGCACAAGATATATGTGCATTGCTCTTTTTTTTATTATGTTTGCAAGAAAATAAATCAAAAATACAATGGTCACAGACAAAGCATTGTGGTTGGCTGATTTCTTATACCGAAAAAAGAAAGCCACCAGAGAGCAGATAGAAAAAGCATGGGAGAAAAGCAATATCAGTTATGGTAAACGCTTGGGAAGACGAACTTTTCAAGAGACAAGAAACAAAGTAGAAAGATTGTTTGACATAAATATTGACTACAATGCCAAAACACATGAGTATTATTTTGAAGACCCTGAAATATTTCAAGAAAACAGTATTCGAAACTGGTTATTAAAAACTCTGTCCGTTTCCAATCTTTTGCAAAGATACCGGACTATGCAAGAACGCATCTTGCTTGAAGAACCCGCTTATGGATACTTCTACCTCCCCGACATACTGGAAGCAATGGAAATATCCGCAAAGATAGAATTATCTTATCACCCTTTCAACGATAATAAATATACCACTTTGTTTTCACCCTACTGCTTAAAGGTGTTCAAACAGCGATGGTATGTGTTGGGATTCTCTTCCCGTCATCAGCAAATACGGACTTTTTCTTTCGACAGAATAGAAGACATTGCTCTTACAGAAGAAGCGTTCTCTATTCCCAAGGACTTTAACCAGCATTCTTATTTCAATAATTGTTATGGCATTACCTATTCTCCCCACTTGGAGCTGGAGATTATCGTCTTTAAGGTAAACAGCAGACAGATTCCTTACTTTCGTACCCGCCCTATCCATCATTCCCAAACGGAAATCAAAGAAGGTATTTTTCAGATTAAAGCCTATTTATCCTATGAATTGATACAGGAATTGTTATCATACGGCAGTAATATAGAAGTATTCTCTCCTACTTCAGTAAGAATTAAGATAAAAGAAGAGGCTATGAAGATGATAGAAATGTATCAAACAAAACTGCCATAAGCAAAAGGAAGTGTATCAAAACTCCCAAGTTACCCGCCTCTACCACAAAATGATAAGCCGGTGTTATTTTGATACAACTTCCACCTTCAGCTCTTTAATGTTCAACAACACTATATAAGCTGAACAAATTCAATCTCTATTTCTTCTTATCTTCTGTCTTCTCCTCTTTCTTTTCTTCCGGATTAATGATTCCTTTCACTGTCTCTCCAATGGGCAATTTATCAAGTACCCCAAGGCTCGGAGCCACTGTTTTCACCAACGTGTTCAAGAAATTACTTGTCCCACCGTTGCCTCCGTCAAACACTGTAATATTACCCAAATTAATATGTTCAAATGCTTTCACCTGTTCACCGGCGATTTCCTTCCATTGGTCCACCATCTTATACTGAATGGCAATTGCCGGATTCGATTCGGCAGCTTTCACCATTGCTTCGAAACCTTCAGCTTCGGCAAGTAATGATTTCTTCTTACCATCTGCTTCCGCTTCCAATTTCATCTTGATAGCCTGAGCTTCAGCCTGAGCCTGAGCCAGCAAAGCCTTTGCTCGCGCCTCTGCCTCACGGGTTATTTTCTCAGCAACGGCATCCGCCTGCAAAACAGCTTCCTGTTTGGCTATTTCAGCAGGAACAATTTTATCTGCTTTCAATGAAGATTCCACCTTACGTGCCTTCGCTTCTTCTACTTCTTTTTGGGCAATTTCGCGAGCAGTCTGCACGGCTGCTTCCGAGCGGGCAGACGCTTCACCGGCTTGTTTGTCAGCGTTGGCCTGTGTCACTGCCAGTTCCGCATCAGATTGTGCAATAGCCTTTTGTGCTTCATTTCGTCCGATAGCCGCTTTCTTGGCAGCTTCAGCCTGCTTAATCTCCATATCCGAGTTCAACTCGGCAATACGACTTTCTTTTTCAGTATTAGCTTGTTCTATGCGAATATTCTTTTCGGCTTCAGCTTTTGCCACCTGAGACTCTTTTTCCGCATTGGCAATAGCTACCTGAGAGATACGGTCTTTATCGGCATTGGCAACCGATATTTCCTGCTGCTTCTTGGTTTCGGCAATCGCAATATCCTGATCTTTACGAGTCTCGGCAACCTTTGTCTCACGTTCCTTAATCTGATTGGCTATCTTGATTGCACCCAATTTCTCTTGTTCCTCAATATTTGCCTGTGCTTCATTCTGCGCTTTACTCTCGGCTTCTTTACCTAAGTTGACAATATAATTAGCAGCATCACGGATATCGCTGATATTGATATTCATCAAATAAAGTCCGAACTTACGAAGTTCCGTATCGATATTATCCTTCACCTTTGAAAGAAATTTATCACGATCCGAGTTCAGTTCCTCAATAGTCATGTCGGCAATGACCAAACGCATCTGTCCGTAAACGACATCGGTAATCAGATTTTGCTTATCGTCCATAGTCAACCCCAACATGCGTTCGGCTGCATTTTGCATCACTTCGGGGTCGGTACTGATGGCTACCGTAATGGTAGTAGGTACATCCACGCGAATATTCTGTGCAGACAAGGCACCGGTCAACTTGCAGTCTATCTGCATCGGTTTCATAGACAGAAATTCATACCCTTGTATAATGGGCCAAACAAAAGCAGCACCACCGTGATACAGTTTCGCCGACTTCTTGTCATTACCTGTCTTACCGTATACCACGAGTACTTCATCACTTTTACACTTACGGTAACGAGAAAGGATACCGATAAAAGTAAGTAAAATGACTGCTACCAATATAGCAGCCATAATCATCATTTCTTGTGTCATAGATTATTTCTTTAAAGTTTCAATTATTGAATATATAATGTACCATCTTTATAAGCTGTAATGATTGTTTTATCTCCGGTTTGATAAGTCTTTCCACTTTCCGAAACCACATCCATCTCACGGATAGCACTATCACGCTTTATCTGGACGGTATATTTTCCATCACCATGCTTAAAATAAATAGTACTTTCCCTTCCCACCAATTGATCTGTTTTTTCACTACGGTTTACCTGCTGCAACTGATAAGCTTTCTTATAGAGAAACCAAACAGCCAACACAAAGAAAAGACCTATTAATATACCTATGATATAACTGACTACATCCGTATTTCCCGCCAGATACATATACCAGCCAAAGCCAATGCCAAAATGGGTAAGTCCTTTAAAAGACACCACACTGCTGATATCAGCATCTACGTCCACATCCGTATCAATGTCTCCGAAAAAAATAGAAAGAATAAATTGTATCACAAAGATTCCGGTTGTGATAAGAGCGATAATTAAGAAGATATTACTACTCATAATTGTTTGTGTTTAGTTTTTCAATCGATAAATCAGATATACGAGTTTCAAATATACAAATTTGTCGGGCACAGGCAATAGTACATCTTTAGTTTAACAAATTTTTCTTATTGAATATAAAAAAAAGGAAGTTGTCCATTACTTCCCTTTCTTATAATCAGTTACTATGCCTTCTGCTATCCATTTAGCCAATGCCTGACGGTTGTTCTGCAATACCAGTCTTTGCTGGTCGCGCTTGTTTTGAATATTTCCAAGTTCCAAAAACACCGCCACCGGTTGCGTGTTGCGCAACACATAAAGGTTACGTTCACTCACCGTTCCGGTGAAACCTCGGTTGGGCTGATGCTTGTCGTATTTCTTATCAAAAGTGCGATGTAAGTTATTCGCCAAGCGTTTACCTTTGCTACTGCCCGGAGCATGATAAAAGAACACATCCGTTTGCTTCCCCTTACTCCTGCTATCCACATGAATAAAGACTGCCCGTTTATAATTACTTTTATCTTTCTTAAACAACTTGTCAACCCAGTTACAACGTTGCTTTAGCCGTTCCACCTGATTCAAAGGAATAGGATCTCCCATACAAGTTTCCCGCTTGCTATTCGATAAAATATGGCCGTTACGGATACCGTCTTTCTTATCTTGAATAATAATGTGTACTTTCGCTCCCCGTGTCAACAGTTCACGTGCCAAACGAAGAATGATATCATAAGCATATTCATCCTCATGCAACTGACGCCCCTGATAAATACCGATTGCCCCCGGGTCAGGACCTCCATGCCCACTCACCAAATAGAAACAAGCTCCACTAAGCTCGTTAGAGGTTATTTGATAAGTGGCAAGTTCTTTTCCAAAAAGAGGTTCCTTGCCGGTACGAGGCTTCTTATTCTGTGCAAACGATGAAAGAGACAAGACAAATAATGACGTAATCAGTATTATTATAAATCTCATTCCCAATTACTTTTCACCCAACATTTCATCTATCTTTTTACATAATGAAGCAAACTCTTCTGTATTATAAAGACGAGTCAACATCACAATCCTACCGGTCTTGTCAATCAACACATTACGAGTAATACCGGCCTTACGGTCTGCATATTTTGCAAAAATATCTGCACCCGGATCCAGTCCTAAAGGATAAGTCACCCCTGTCTGCTTGGCAAAAGCTACTACCTTATCAAGCGGTTCGTCACGATCTACTCCGTAAAGAGCAAACGCTTTATTATCTTTGTGCTTCTGCCAAATATCCTTTTCTATAAAAGGCATTTCCTTACGACAAACGCCACACCAACTGGCCGTAAACTGAAGCATAACCACTTTACCACGCAAATCGGAAAGTTTCACCTTTTGTCCGTTTGTCAGTTCCATTTCGAAATCAGGGGCCATATCGCCTACCTTCACTATATAACCGGCATCATCAGGAGTTATATCCTTCTTCTGTGCCTGCATCGGTTGGCTGAGCAAGCATGCGCAAACCAACATCATTAAACTCATAAGCTTTTTCATTGCATTCTCCATTTATAATTTGCCACAAAGATAGACTATTCAATCGTTTTTTTGTAATTTTGCCGCCCGAATTTAACCAATAACCACATCAAGATGAATATTTTTTGGGAAACAATCGCTCAGTATAATGCCGGAACATGGATTTACCAACTAATTATCACCCTTGTTGGCTTATGGCTTACCTGCTCATTGTTCCACCATCCCACCCCTTCAAAGAAAAAGGGAATGAAGCTTTATCTTATTTTTATCAATGCATGGGTAGCCGTAGTTTATTATCATATTTATTGTGACCCGCGCAGCTACAGCAATGCATTAGCTCTTTTTTGGGGAATCATGTGCCTTTTCTGGATTTACGATTTAATAGTGGATTACACTCCCTTCGAGTTGAACCACAAACACCAGAAACTGGCCGTCTTATTATGTTTCCTTCCTTTGGCCTACCCCCTGTTTTCTGCGGCCCGCGGTATGCATTTCCCCATGATGACTTCTCCGGTCATGCCGTGTTCGGTAGCAGTATTCACCATCGGACTATTACTGGCTTTTTCACGACGAGTCAATCTTTTCCTCATTTTATTCCTGTGTCATTGGGCACTTATCGGTTTTACCAAAACTTATTTCTTCCAGATTCCCGAAGATTTCTTACTGGCAAGTTCAGCCGTTCCCGGATTATACCTTTTCTTTAAAGAATACATAGCGGCCAACCTGCACACTGCAACCCACTTAAAAGCACGTCTCATCAATATTACTCTCCTTGTTGCTTGCGGAGCCATCAGTCTGTTGTTTATGATTTCCATGGTATGTGAACTGGCACAAGATGGAGACTTATCGAAATAAAAATAAGTCTAAATGAGGTACTTTGCAAAATCTTTCGTATTTTTGCCTCCAAATTGAGTTAATGTTTTAACAGGATGAACGTATTAGAACTAAGTGAACAGGAGATTATCAGACGGAACAGTCTGAATGAAATGCGCGCTATGGGCATTGACCCGTACCCCGCAGCTGAGTATGTAACCAACGCATTTTCTACAGATATAAAAGCCGAGTTCAAAGAAGATGAAGCAGAACCCCGCAAAGTATCGGTAGCCGGACGTATGATGAGCCGCCGTGTAATGGGTAAAGCATCATTTATCGAATTGCAAGACTCCAAAGGCCGTATTCAGGTATATATTACCCGTGATGATATCTGTCCGGATGAAAATAAGGATTTATACAATGTAGTATTCAAACGTCTGCTGGATCTTGGTGACTTCGTTGGTATCGAAGGATACGTGTTCAAAACACAGATGGGTGAAATCAGTATCCATGCCAAAAAGCTGACTGTACTGTCTAAATCCCTGAAACCGCTGCCTATCGTAAAATATAAGGATGGCGTAGCTTATGACAAATTCGAAGATCCGGAATTGCGTTATCGCCAACGTTATGTCGACCTGATTGTCAACGAAGGTGTAAAAGAGACTTTTGAGAAACGTGCCATCGTAGTTAAAACACTGCGTACCGCTTTGGATGAAGCCGGTTATACAGAAGTGGAAACTCCTATCCTTCAATCCATTCCCGGTGGAGCAAGTGCACGTCCATTCACAACACACCATAATTCATTGGATATAGACCTCTATCTGCGTATTGCAACAGAACTTTATCTGAAGCGACTCATCGTAGGTGGTTTTGAAGGTGTATACGAAATCGGCAAGAACTTCCGTAATGAAGGTATGGACAAGAACCATAATCCAGAGTTTACCTGTATGGAACTTTATGTTCAGTACAAGGATTACAACTGGATGATGAGCTTCACCGAAAAATTATTGGAACGCATCTGTATTGCTGTAAACGGAAGTACAGATAGTATTATTGACGGAAAAACAATCAGTTTTAAGGCTCCTTACCGCCGCTTGCCCATTTTGGAAGCCATTAAGGAAAAGACCGGTTATGACCTCAACGATAAGACTGAAGAGGAAATACGTCAGGTTTGCAAAGAGCTGAAAATGGAAGAGATTGATGAAACAATGGGTAAAGGAAAACTGATAGACGAAATCTTCGGAGAGTTCTGTGAAGGTACTTATATCCAACCGACTTTCATTACTGACTATCCGGTAGAAATGTCACCGCTGACAAAAATGCACCGTTCTAAACCGGGACTGACAGAACGCTTTGAACTGATGGTAAATGGTAAAGAATTAGCGAATGCCTATTCTGAGCTTAACGATCCGATTGATCAGGAAGAGCGTTTCAAGGAACAGATGAAGCTGGCCGACAAGGGTGATGACGAAGCAATGATTATTGACCAGGATTTCTTGCGTGCATTACAATATGGTATGCCTCCCACTTCGGGTATCGGTATCGGTATCGACCGATTGGTGATGCTGATGACAGGCAAACCTTATATTCAGGAAGTATTGTTCTTCCCGCAGATGCGTCCTGAAAAAATTACTCCGAAAGACCCGGCAACCAAGTTCATGGAACTAGGCATTGCAGAAGAGTGGGTTCCCGCCATTCAAAAAGCCGGTTACAACTTAGTGAGTGATATGAAAGATGTAAACCCGCAGAAGTTACACCAAGACATCTGTGGTATAAATAAGAAATATAAATTGGAATTGACCAATCCGACGGTAGATGAAGTAGCCGGATGGATTAGCAAAATCTAATTGACAAAACATGAAATTGCCCGGTAAAATAGCAATAATGGGTGGTGGCAGCTGGGCTACGGCTATTGCAAAGATAGTCTTGGCTCAGTCTGAATCAATCAACTGGTATATGCGTCGTGACGACCGAATTGAAGAATTCAAACGTCTCGGCCATAATCCGGCTTATCTGACCAGTGTGCGCTTTGACATCAAGCGCATCAACTTTTCGTCGGATATAAACAAGATAGTCAAGGAGTCGGATACGCTGATATTTGTAACTCCCTCACCTTATCTAAAAAGCCACCTCAAAAAGCTGAAAACCAAAATAAAGGACAAGTTCATCGTCACAGCTATTAAAGGTATCGTCCCCGACGAGAACCTGATTGTTTCCGACTATTTTAATAAAGTATACGGTGTTCCCGAAGACAACATTGCCGTTATCGCAGGACCTTGCCATGCAGAAGAAGTCGCTTTGGAGCGTCTTTCTTATCTGACTATCGGTTGCAAGGATATTGACAAAGCCAAAATCTTTGCCCGCCAACTGGCCGGACATTATATCAAGACCTCAGTAAGCCCCGATGTAGCAGGTATCGAATATGCTTCTGTATTGAAGAATATTTATGCCATTGCTGCCGGTATTTGCAGTGGTTTGAAATATGGCGATAACTTTCAAGCAGTATTGATATCGAATGCCATACAGGAAATGAATCGTTTCCTCAACACCGTACACCCCGTAGAACGCTCTATCGACGATTCCGCTTATTTGGGAGACTTACTTGTTACTTCTTATTCCAATTTCAGCCGAAACCGTGTGTTTGGTACAATGATTGGTAAGGGGTATTCCGTAAAAAGCGCACAAATAGAGATGGAAATGATAGCAGAAGGCTACTACGGCACAAAATGTATTAAGGAGTTAAATAAGCACTTGCACGTGAACATGCCCATCGTAGATGCCGTTTACAATATATTGTACGAGCGCATCTCGCCCATGATTGAGATAAAATTATTAACTGATTCATTCAGATAAAATTCAGATACAATGAAGAATATTAGTTTAAACATCGACAAAGTAGCCGGATTTGTTTCAAAAGAAACGATCGCTGCTTATGCACCTCAGGTAAAAACCTGCATTGAAACACTGGAAAACGGTACAGGTAAAGGTAATGATTTCTTAGGCTGGCTACACTTGCCTTCATCAATTACTGCCGAACACTTGACTGATTTGCAAGAAACAGCTCGGGTACTTCGCGAAAACTGTGAAGTAGTCATCGTTGCCGGTATCGGTGGCAGTTATCTTGGTGCACGCGCCATCATTGAGGCTTTGTCTAATAGCTTCCAATGGTTGCAGGAAAAGAAAAATGCTCCGACTATCATTTACGCAGGACATAATATCGGTGAAGATTACTTGTTCGAACTGACAGAGTTCTTGAAAGACAAGAAATTCGGTGTAATTAATATCTCTAAATCAGGTACTACTACAGAAACAGCTTTGGCTTTCCGCCTGCTGAAAAAACAATGCGAAGACCAACGTGGCAAAGAAATGGCAAAAAAAGTAATTGTAGCCATTACCGATGCCAAGAAAGGAGCAGCACGTGTAACAGCCGACAAGGAAGGCTATAAATCATTCATTATTCCGGATAACGTAGGCGGTCGCTTCTCTGTATTGACCCCCGTAGGTTTATTGCCTATTGCAGTAGCCGGATATGATATCGTTAAATTAGTGGAAGGTGCGCGCACAATGGAGTCTCTTTGCAGCAATCCCAATACACCTTTCGCAGAAAATCCCGCAGCCGTTTACGCAGCAACTCGTAATGCCTTATACCAAGACGGCAAAAAGATTGAAATTCTAGTAAACTTCCAGCCTAAATTGCATTATGTATCAGAATGGTGGAAACAACTGTATGGAGAATCTGAAGGTAAAGAAAACAAAGGTATCTTCCCCGCTTCTGTAGACTTCTCAACAGACCTCCACTCTATGGGACAATGGATTCAGGAAGGCGAACGTACTATCTTCGAAACAGTAATCTCTGTCGAGAAGCCGAATCATAAACTTGAAGTTCCTTCGGATGAGGCAAACCTCGACGGATTAAACTTCTTGGCCGGAAAACGTGTAGATGAAGTAAATAAGATGGCAGAACTGGGTACTCAATTGGCACACGTAGACGGTGGTGTTCCCAATATGCGTCTGATTGTTCCTGAACTGAACGAATTCTATTTGGGAGAAATTATTTACTTCTTTGAAATCGGTTGCGGCATCAGTGGCTATATTCTTGGTGTTAATCCTTTCAACCAACCGGGTGTGGAAGCATACAAAAAGAATATGTTCGCTCTGTTGAACAAACCGGGATACGAAGAAGAATCTAAAGCAATCCAAGCTAGATTATAATTTATAAGATTTTTATTTAGGCACGGATTTCACGGATGAATGCAGTTCCACTAAAGACTGCGAATCTGTGTAATCCGTGCTTCATTATGATACAATAAAATAATGTTCCAAAAAGCAATAAACAATTATCTCCAATCTCACGGATACGATGCCATCCATCTGAAAGCCGTATTATTTGATATGGATGGCGTATTATTCAACTCTATGCCCAATCATGCCGAATCATGGCACAAAGTGATGCTCCGTTTCGGCTTCGAGCTCAGTCGTGATGAGGCTTACATGCACGAAGGCCGTACAGGAGCCTCAACGATAAACATCGTAAGCCGCCGTGAACGCGGACATGACGCTACAGAAGAAGAAATCAAAGCGATTTATCAGGCAAAAACTGAGGAATTCAACAAATGCCCTATAGCAGAAAGAATGCCCGGTGCCTATGAGGTTCTGATAAAAATCAAAGAAGAAGGCCTCATTCCGATGGTAGTAACCGGTTCGGGACAGACCTCTCTATTAGACAGGCTAAACCACAATTTCCCCGGCATATTTAAAAAGGAACTGATGGTTACCGCTTTCGACGTAAAATACGGTAAACCTAATCCCGAACCTTACTTAATGGCTTTAAAGAAAGCCCACCTCCAGCCCAATGAAGCACTCGTTATAGAAAATGCGCCATTAGGAGTACAAGCCGGAGTAGCTGCGGGCATCTTTACAATTGCGGTAAACACCGGTCCTTTGCCCGACCAAGTGCTATGGGATGAAGGGGCAAACCTGTTATTTCCTTCCATGCCTGCATTTAATGAGGATTGGGAAATATTAAAACGAGAACTGGCATACAAATAAAAAGAACTGTTACATTGTTACCTGGAGCTGTCAAAACTCTCCCTTTATCAAAATCACCCTCGCTACAACGACCTGTGGCGAGGGTGACTTTTAGTTTATGAGAGTGTCTACACATCCTCAAGATTTACCGTGTACATTCGGGCGGATTTAATCTGCCCTAGATATACCGAAAGAAAGGCTAAGACTCAAACAATTTGCTTCTAGAAAGCATGCACGCACCGATAATACCGGCTCTCTCCTTCAATTTAGATTCCACAATCACAGAATCGCGATTCATCAAGTTGAGCGTATACTTGCGGATTGCCGTCGTAATAGGCTGTATCAGATAATCTCCTGTGCGAGAAAGATCACCGCCGATAATCACCAGTTCAGGATTAAATATATTAATCAATCCGGCAACATGCCTTCCCAACTTCACGCCAATTTCTTCTACCAACTCAATACAAAGCAAATCTTCTTTGTTCACAGCAGCAATAATATCATCAAGCGTTATTTCCTCAAGGTTCTTCCTACTGTTCGAAATAATAGAAGTCTCTCCATTATTAATATGCTCCAATAAAATACGCTGCAAGGCAGAACCTGAAACTTCAGTCTCTATACATCCTTTCTTTCCACAATGACAGATAATCTCATTTTCATATCCGTAATTATGTCCGAATTCGCCGGAGAAACCTGATTTTCCTTTATAAAGCTTTCCATCAATGATAATGCCCATACCCAGCCCCCAACTGACATTGATGAGAATGATGTTCTTTTCACCTTTCACCGCACCCTGCATATACTCACCATATATCATTGCACGCGTATCATTATCAATCGACACCCGGAAACCGCCCAATTTTTCAGAAATAATATCCGACAGCGGACGCTCATCAAAATTAAAGATACTATAACTGTATCCCAAATCAGGATTTACACGTCCCGAAAGATTCACATTAATATTCAATACCTTATCCTGTTCTATCGGAAGTTTCTGAAGGAATTGTTTTATTATCTTGCACAGCTCATCCAAGCATTCAGGAGTATTCTTCGCTCTAAAAGGTACGTTCATCTTTAGCTGCATCACGTCACCTTTAAAGTTAATCAACCCCATGTGAATAGAGAACTGGCGCACCTCTACTCCGACAAAATAGCCAGACTCTGCATTCAGTCCATACAGACTAGGATGTCTGCCTCCACTGGTTTCCAACTTTCCATAGTCATTGATGTACCCATCCTCACACATTTCATCAATGAATTTTGTGACAGTAGGTACACTCAAATCCATTTCTCTTGCCAAATCAGTAATGGTAGAACTACCATTATAAATATAATGTGTGATGATACGTTTCTTCATCACAGCCAACTTAGAGCCTTTTTCTATCTCTTTCAACAACTTATCACCCATATTAAAATATTCCGTTAATGCTCACAAATATAGTTATTTTTTTATGAAAGCACATTCCACAAAGAGAGAATTTTGCAAAAAGATTTTATAAAACCTAATATATTATACCTTTCTGTCAATTATTTCTAATTTCAAAGAATTATTTGTCAATACCGTTTACGCACCCACAAATCAGGCGATTATTAAATAAGCCCTATATAATAAATAAATTCACTCATTACACTCCATTACTAAATGATTTACATATCAATATCAGCCATGACCTGCATCCCCCTATTTCTTTCCTAATAAATTAAAGAAGATAACATGCATCCGACCTTCCATCCCATTCTCTCTTTTTCATTTTAGAAAAACCGTTTTTTAATGTTATTTTCCATAAAAACGAAAGAGAATGCTAATAAAACAAAGAAAATCACTCCTTCAGGAAGAAAAAAACAATTTATTGAAGGGAATGTCCCCGATTTTCAGTAATATTGCATCTCGGGTGAATAGTTCATCCTAAAACAGACAATAAATAGAATAAAACGAATAGTTAACTTAAAACTTTAAAAAGAAAGAACCATGAGAGTAATTATCGAACCTGATTATCAAAAACTGTCACAATGGGCAGCAAACTATGTAGCAAGTAAAATTAATGCGGCAAACCCCACTCCCGAAAAGCCATTCGTATTGGGATGTCCTACCGGTTCATCACCGCTGGGTATGTACAAAGCGCTGATTGAACTGAACAAGCAAGGAAAAGTATCTTTCCAGAACGTTGTTACTTTCAACATGGATGAATATGTCGGTCTACCCGAAGACCATCCTGAAAGCTACCACACATTCATGTGGAAGAATTTCTTCAACCATATCGACATCAAGAAAGAAAATGTACATATCCTGAACGGAAACGCAGCAGACTTGGAAGCTGAATGTGCAAACTACGAAAAGCAGATTGCCGAAATCGGTGGCATCGACCTGTTTATGGGCGGTATCGGTCCTGACGGCCACATCGCTTTCAACGAACCGGGCTCTTCTCTGTCTTCTCGCACCCGTATCAAGACACTGACTACCGATACCATCATTGCAAACTCACGCTTTTTTGACAATGACGTGAACAAAGTTCCCAAAACTGCGTTAACAGTAGGTGTAGGAACTGTTCTTTCAGCCAAAGAAGTGCTGATTATCTGCAACGGTCACAACAAGGCCCGCGCATTGCAACATGCTGTCGAAGGCGGTATCACCCAAATGTGGACTATCAGTGCATTGCAAATGCATCAACATGGCATCATTGTTTGTGATGAATCAGCTACAGATGAACTGAAAGTAAGTACTTACAAGTATTTCAAAGACATCGAAAAAGCTAATTTGTAACTTTATGAGAACAAATCTAAGTTCGCAGATTTCTCTTAACAGAGTATCTCCGAAGTATTATAAACCCGAAAATGCGGTAGAGCGTTCCGTTCTCACCCGTTTTGAAAAGGTGCCGACAGACATCTACGAAACGGTGGACGAAGGAGTGCAACACATCGCCAATGAAATAGCTGCCAAGATTCAGGAACGCCAGCGCGAAGGAAAATTCTGCGTGATTGGTGCCGGAACAGGTGCTTCATTGCGTCCGCTATATGCCGAACTCGTCCGTAAGCATAAAGACGAAGGACTGAGTTTCCGCAATGTAGTCATCTTCAACTTATATGAATACTATCCTTTGGCCGCCGAAGGTGCAGGAAGCAGTTTCGCACAACTCAACGAACTATTTTTGGGCCAGATAGATATCGATAAGCAGAATGTGTTTACGATTGACGGTACTATTCCTCAGGAAGCCGTAATCGAATACTGCCGTCTGTATGAACAACGCATCCAGACATTTGGCGGTATGGATATCATTTTAATGGGCATCGGCCGTGAAGGTAATATTGCCATGAACGAACCGGGCTCAAGCCTCAGCTCACCTACCCGACTGATTCTGATTGACTCCACTTCGCGTGCCGAAGCCGCACACAATCTGGGTGTCGACAATCTTCCTCCTTGTTCCATCACTATGGGCGTTGCCACTATCATGGCAGCACGCAAGGTTTATCTGTTGGCATGGGGCGACGACAAAGCCGATATCATCAAAAAAGCAGTGGAAGATAAAGTAAGTGACACACTTCCCGCTTCGTACCTGCAGCTGCACAACAATGCAAATGTCTGCATTGACCTGGCAGCAGCATCTCACTTGACCCGTATCCAACGTCCATGGCTGGTAACCAACTGTGAGTGGAATGACAAATTGATTCGCAGTGCCATCGTATGGTTATGTCTGAAGACGAAAAAGCCTATTCTGAAGCTTACCAACAAAGACTATAATGAAAACGGATTGAGCGAACTGCTGGCACTCTATGGTTCTGCTTACAACGTGAACATTAAAATATTCAATGATTTGCAGCATACCATCACCGGATGGCCGGGCGGCAAACCGAATGCAGATGATACCTATCGTCCCGAACGCGCAAAACCGTTTCCCAAACGTGTGGTAATCTTCTCTCCGCACCCTGACGACGATGTTATCTCAATGGGTGGCACCTTGCGCCGTTTGGTTCAACAAGGTCATGAGGTGCACGTTGCATACGAGACTTCCGGAAATATTGCCGTAGGTGATGAGGAAGTGGTACGTTTCATGCACTTTATCAATGGTTTCAACCAACTGTTCGATGACAACTCCAACGAGACCATCAAAAACAAGTATGCTGAAATCAAGAAATTCCTTGCAGCAAAGAAGGAAGGCGATATGGACACACGCGACATCCTGACCATCAAAGGCCTGATTCGCCGCGGTGAAGCCCGCACAGCTTGTACTTTCAACCAAGTTCCTTTGAGCCGTTGCCACTTCCTCGACCTGCCGTTCTACGAAACCGGTAAGATTGAAAAGAATCCTATCAGCGAAGCCGATGTAGAAATCGTACTGAATTTGTTACGCGAAGTGAAGCCTCACCAGATATTCGTAGCCGGCGACTTGGCTGACCCGCACGGAACCCACCGCGTATGTACCGATGCTGTTCTTGCCGCCATCGATATTGAAAAGGAAGCAGGAGCTGAATGGCTGAAAGACTGCCGCACATGGATGTACCGTGGTGCATGGGCAGAATGGGAAATAGAGAATATCGAAATGGCTGTTCCGTTCAGCCCCGAAGAGCTGCGTGCTAAACGTAACTCCATCTTGAAACACCAGTCTCAGATGGAAAGTGCACCGTTCTTGGGTAATGACGAACGTCTGTTCTGGCAACGTAGTGAAGACCGCAACCGCGGCACAGCAGCATTGTATGACCAGCTAGGTTTGGCATGCTATGAAGCAATGGAAGCGTTTGTAGAGTATGTTCCACTATAAGAAGTATAAGACCTAACCTATTTATACTAACCTTTAAAGTAAAAGTAAATCCCCGGAGGATGTGATATCCTGACCGGGGATTTTTATTTTCATCCAAACAATATTCCCCCTCAAAAATAGAAATATAATCCATCATTTAAGCTAAAAAAACATCCATAAGTCATTCATCCTTATCATTTTTAAATATTCCAATATAAAATCTTAATTTTGCATTTAAATCATTTAAGTGATTCGTCATGACAAACTTTGAACGGTTCTATATCACATGGTATTCACGTGCTATTTATTTCGCACGCGAATATGTATTGTCCGAAAGTGATGCCGAAAACATCGTTCAAGACGTGTTCCTGCATTTATACGAACACTGCGACCGGTTGGACGCATACACCAACCTTACAGCTTACCTGTTTACTTCCATCAAAAACAAATGCCTGGACTACTTCCGCAAACGGGTGAACGAACAGGAGACTGTAGACGTTCTGTCCTTTTGTTGCAGTCCTGCCACCAGAAGACACCTGATACTACCATCAGGAACCTGTCCAACCGGAAAAGACAGATATTGACAATAAATAAAAACACATTTAAAAGATTTATATGAATAAAAAGAATTTATTACTAGCCGGCGCTCTCTTTGTCTGCCTGAGTGGGCAAGCCCAACATACGATAAAACTATCAGAACTAGACCTATCTCAAATGTGGCAAGAGTATGGAAAAGTACAGGATGGAAAGTCTGTCACCGGAGAACAAGCCGCCATCAATGGAAAAACTTACAATGAAGTGATAGGTACCCATGCCAAAAGCATCCTGAAAATAGACCTTCACGGAGATGCCACGCGTCTGCGTTCCCAAATAGGTATCGCAGACAGCAAAATCGATATTTCGGACAAAAGCTTGGCCATCCTTCCATTAGTAAACGGAACAAAACTTTATTTTCGCAAAGAAGGCAATGATAAACAATTCTTGGGACTGGCCGGCACAAGTGGCAAAATAGATAAAGGATCTGTTTGCTTTATTGTGAAAGGCGACGGCAAAGAGCTTTACAACAGTGGCATCCTGCACGGCAAGGAATCACCTCTCTCCATAGATGTAGACTTAAAAGGAATCCGTATATTAGAATTATTGGTAGAACCAACAGACGATGGTGGCAGTGGTGACAATGCTTTGTGGATTACTCCGACCATTGAGTATAAATCAACCCAGCCCGAAACCGTCCATGCGGGATATGCAGGAAAAGGGCCGGAAATGGCAACCAATGTATCCCGCAAACTGGCAGATAAAATCAGCAAGCTCCCTGTCTTATCCGTGCCCGCCTCTACAAAAACCGACTTTGACTGGTTAATCACACCCGAAAAAGCCAAAGCGGGCATCTATGCTTCAGCAGACGGTAAAAGCATTATCGTAGCCAATCCAATGGTATCCCGCACTTTCCGGATTTTTCCGAATCTGGCCACAACCAATATCATCAACCGTATGACCGGAGAAAGTATGCTTCGTGCTGTCAGCAGCGAAGGAAGCATACAAATTGATGGTAAGAAACACTTAATCGGGGGATTGGCCGGACAGCCGGAACGGGCTTACATTGAAGATAGATGGATAGAGAACATGACTACCATTCCCGAATCTTTTTTGGTGGAAGACTTTGAAATTGCCCCCATCAAGGAAGATATTAAATGGGCACGCAGCCGCTGGGCACTCAATAAAGAAACGGCAACCGGCAGTGAAATCATCTTTACTTTGCGTGGTGACAAGGAACTAAAAGATGTCATTGTGAAACTCCATGTATCGGTATACGATAAAATTCCCGTCATCCGCAAACGATTTGAAGTGATAAACCAATCCGGCCTGCCTATCAACATCGACACATTCCAATTGGAATACCTCGCTTTTGCCGAACCTGAATCTCCCGGAGGGGGTGACCCTTCCAAGTTCCTTTTGCCCAATATCCATATAGAAAGCGATTATGCCTGTGCCGGAAGTTTCACGGAAAAAGAAACAGACATTACCGAAAAATGGGTGACCGATCCCGATTATACCTCGCAACGGAACTATTTGCTGCAAACCCCTTGCATACTGGAAGTTTCTCCCAAAATGGGACCCGACCAGGCCGTTCCGTCCAAAGGAACTTTCCGTTCTTTCAGTGTCTACGAAATGCCGTTCGACAGCTACGACCGTGAACGTAAAGGACTGTTTACCCGCAAAATGTACCGCACCATCGCACCGTGGACTACAGAAAATCCCATCTTCATGCATCTCACCTCAACCCATCCGGAAACAGTGTACCGTGCCATCGACCAATGTGCCGAAACAGGCTATGAAATGATTATCCTGAGTTTTGGTTCGGGCCTGAATGCCGAAGACATATCGGATGCAAACATAGCCAAATACAAAGCGTTTGTGGACTACGCCCGTGACAAAGGCATCGAAATGGGGTGCTACTCTCTGCTTGCCAGCCGCTGGATTAGCGACGAGGTGGATGTCATCAATCCGAAAACAGGGAAGCGAGGCGGCATGACATTCGGCAGTTCGCCCTGCCTGTGCAGCGACTGGGGCTATGAATATTTCCATAAGATAAAGACTTTCTTCGAGAAAACCGGAATGCGTTGCTTTGAACACGATGGCTCTTATCCGGGAGATTTCTGTGCCTCGACCGTCCATCCCCACCATAAAGGACTGAAGGACTCGCAATGGAATCAATTTTATAAGATAACAGAACTTTATCACTGGATGTGCGAAAACGGAATCTACCTCAATGTACCCGACTTTTATTTCTTGAACGGCTCTACCAAGGTAGGCATCGGCTATCGTGAAGTCAACTGGTCATTACCACGCGACCGACAGCTTATCCACACCCGCCAACTGAACTATGACTGCACTTTCGAACGTATTCCTTCCTCCTTATGGAGCTTTGTCCCATTGGTGGAATACCAAGGAGGCGGAGCAGCTGCCACACTGGAGCCTTTGAGTGAACATTTATACGAATACAAAACACTGATGTTCCAAAATTATGGTGCAGGAGTACAAGCCTGCTATCGCGGCCCGCGTTTGTATGATACTCCCGAAACTAAAAAAGTAGTGGTGGAAATTATCAGCTGGTATAAGAAATACCGAAACATACTGAATAGCGATATCATCCACTTGCGCAAACCGGATGCCCGCGACTGGGATGGTATCATGCACGTTAATCCTGCCGGAAAAGAAAAAGGGTTGGCCATGTTCTATAACCCTACCGACAAAGAAATGACACGTAATATCCAACTTCCGCTCTACTACACCGGACTGACAAAAACAGCCAGCATCCGCGAGCAGGAAGGTACACCGGCAAACTATACCCTGAACAGAGATTACACAGTGAACCTTACCGTCAAAATCCCGGCAAGGGGATATACTTGGTATGTAATTGAATAACTAATTAAACCTATATAAATATCATGAAATTCAGAAAACTGACTTATCTGGCATTTGCCTTTTCCATCCCGTGCTTCCTTCAAGCACAACAGGCCAAAATGAACATCGGAGTAGAGGCAGGCCAACTCAACTTCAGCGTCTCATTCAAAGGACAGCCTGTCATCCTTTCCTCCCCCTTGGGAATGAATGTAGACAACCAGTTACTCGGAAAAGAAGTAAAGAGTAGCACCGCCAATACAACCTCCGGAAAGTATAAGACATATACTATAGAAAAAAAGGACGGAAGTATCTATTACATAGACTCATGGGAATTCGATGACGGAGTAGCCCTCCGTTATCGTATCCCCTCGGACGGCCCCCGTTGCATTTACGGTGAACAAACAGCCTACACTTTCCCATCAGGCACACACGTATGGTATGCCAGTGGCCCATTCCAATATGGATGGATACAATCCTATCAAGACCGGAATACCGATGCCATCAAAGACGAATTGCTGGCTCCTCCTGCCACATTCCTTTTGCCGGACGGAACCTATGCCGCCATCACAGAAGCCAATCTTTTCAACTTTCACGGGGCTGTTTTATTCGGCAAAGAAAACAACCGTGTACAGTTTGGCTATGTAGAAAACAAAGGACATGTGGAAAGTGGAATCATCACCGGTATCCCACAGTCCAAATACTGGCATGAAGAAGTTCGTAACATACCGTGGATTACCTCGCCGCGCAACGGAGAAAATGAAATCGCCACCCCATGGCGCGTACTGATGCTGGCCGAAGACCTAGACGGTTTAGTCAATAACCAAATCATCGCCCAAGTATCCGACCGTCCCAATCCCACCCTTTTCCCAAAAGGAAAAGATACGGAATGGATTAAACCAGGACGTTCTGTTTTCACATGGCTGGTAGAAGGCAATGACCGACTCAGCGTAGCCAACCATAAAAAATATGTAGATGGGGCAGCCGAACTAGGACTACAATCGGTAGTGGTAGACGATGGTTGGGAACTTTGGGGAGAAACAGAAAAGAATGCCAACGGACGCTCCAAATGGGAGCTTTTAAAAGAACTGACAGACTATGCCAAAGCCAAGAAGGTAGACATTTGGGTGTGGCGACCTTCCTCTCCCCGTTCGGGCAACAAGACCGACATAGGGCTGGTAGATGCTGACGAACGAGCCAGCTTTATGAAGAAATGTACCGAAGCAGGTGTCAAAGGACTGAAGATTGATTTCTTCCATACCGAGAACCTCTTTACCGTCAACTTAATGGAAAATATTTTGAAAGATGCAGCCAAAGCACATTTGATGGTCATCTTTCATGGAGTAAACAAACCAACGGGAGACAGCTACACATATCCCAACCTTCTGGCAAAAGAAGCTGTACGCGGATTGGAATCCGTAGGAGCTGAGAATAGTTGGGCACCCGGTCCGGCATGGCCTTATCACAATACAGTGTTGCCTTTTACCCGTTGGCTGGCAGGTGCTGCGGATTATACACCATTGAACTTCCGACAATTCTGTCCGCCTTCGGTCAGCTTCACCCATCAGTTGGCAAGTATCTACGTGTTTACCTCCCCCATGCTGATCTTTGCAGCCGACATGGAAGATATGTTAACCTGTCCGGGACGGATGTTTATCGAAGAAGTTCCGGTGGTTTGGGATGAAACCAAGGTACTGCCCGAAAGCCGCATCGGAGAACTGGCAGCTTTAGCCAGAAGAAGCGGCGATACATGGTATCTTTCCGTACTTAACGGTGAAACGCCCTATAAAGGCGAACTCAAGACGGATTTCCTTTCCAAAGGCACTTACCGGATGACCATCGCATCGGATAAAAGCGGTGACTACAAACAAATCGTCATCAGCAACCGCAAAATCAAATCCGGCAAAACACTAAAACTTGACTTACTCTCGGGAGGAGGATATTTGGCAAAAATAGAAAAGATATAAGTCATTCTCCTTCATTAATTCCATAACCGAATAACGCAAAGTCTCCCAGACACGGATCGCCCGGAAAGACCTCGGCAAGTGCCCGGGTAATGGTCTTTGCGTTATTCAGTGTATAAGATTTACTTTGAGTAAGATGAAGCCGATGGGCCACTTCACTGACATGAGTATCCAGTGGAATCAATAAGTCGCAAGGCGAAAAAGAAGTCCAAATACCGAAATCAACTTCCGAGTCACGCCGTATCATCCAACGAAGAAACATATTCAGTTTCTTTTGCGGCGCCTTGTCCGACACACCCAATAAGCGGCATAGACGCTGCATCGGAGAACCTTCCTGACATGCCGTCAAAGCCGCCTCCATACAGCCGTATGCTATATATATTCCATGCAACCAATGAAACAATCCTGCCATTTTGTTTTTCGACACCGTGCGATAGAAAGAGTCCTCCCCACAGAAATCCGATTTCCAATCTTCCGACAATACATAAGCCAAAGGTTTACGATGCATGGCGGCATCCAGCCTCTCTGCCGCCTTCAGTATCTGAGGCCGGGCACCAAAACTCAGATATGCTGTCAGGAAACCGCTTATTTCTATATCTTCCTTCCGATGATAGCGATGCGGAAACTGAACCGGATCGGATGATATAAAAGCGGCGTTATGGTATCGGGAAGCATATTTCCGAAGAAAACCGGCAACCGATACTTCTTCACCAATGCACTGCTGCTTGGTGATATAGGAGACAAAATACTCCTGCTCTTTCTTGTCGTCTTTCATTAGTTTCACTGTTTGTATGCCACAAAGATAGGAAAAGCTTTCCAATTACCTACCTTCCGCATCAATTTGCAGTTCCAAACAATACCGGCAAAGTGAACTTCATATTCACCTTTTCACCATTGGCAAGTTCCGCCGGTTCCCATTGGGGAGAACGTTGCAGCAAACCTATGACAGCTTCCTCAAAAGCCTTGTTGCCCGGAGACTTCAACACCTTTATTTCTCCGAGTTCACCATTTGCCTGAACCAGAAAACCTATCACCACCAATCCCCCTTCCTCCTCATATCCTTCGGGATAGCGCAAATTCTCCGTTATCCATTTCACAAATCCGGATACATCTTCCGAACCTTTGAAACGAGGCATCCGCGCCCCCGGAGGCAGGACGGAGACCGTATCCAGCAATTCCCCCTGCAAAGTCAATGTATCCGCCTTGCGAGCATCCCGCCCATTAACCATCATCCAAAAACCTATCACGACCAAGGCCATGACCAATACCGGCAACCACGACAAACCTTGCTTTAACCGATTCTTCTTCTGAAACCTTTTATTCACCCCTTTCTGTCCCAGAAAATAAACTTCATCCTCTTTTATATCTTTTTTCATACATCCGACCTCCTATTATTACATGAATCTTCAAGGGCAGACTTCAACGCCTTCAAAGCCTCTTTGGGTACCTGAAGAACAAACCTCTCTTTGAAACCCGAATCATATAAAACCAATTCCTGCTTCGCTAAATTTACCATATAAATATAGTTGCTATTTACAATCAGGCTCCGCCCTATCCTCATGAAACCCTGGGCTTCCGACTGGAGTTGTTGCTCTATATGCCTTTCGAATACAGAAAGATTAAAAGAAAAAGTATGCTCCTCACCCCCAATCAATGTCAAGACCGAGTAACTGCCATCGGAAGCCACATACGCTATCCTGTCGGCAGCTACCCTCAACAAGAGATTATTATTTGATAATATAAGATACCTCATTGTCATTTTATTAATAAGATAACAGGATTATCATCCTCCTGCAACTGTTTCAACCATTCCGGCTGTTCTTCCGAAAGCATTTTCTCACGGGCCTCTATCAACGTTTCGGTTTGATAACAAACCACCAACTCGCCGGCCGTCGATACATTATATACACTGAAACGAGGCAAGCCTTCCAATGAATTCTCTATACCGGCAGACTCCTGTATTTTCGTCACTCCGGTAGCCTTGTTATAAACACCTGCATAGGCAAGACTATTACGTCCCTTCAACCAGCTGTCCACGTCATACATATTCTGAAACAAATTAAAATAAACGACATGCTCCGTTTCCATCACCCGCGTAACAATTAGTTTATCTGTCATAACACCCGCCTCCTCATATCGTTCAAAACCTCCCCATTTCCCCATGTGAAAAACAATCTCGGGCACCGGATGCCGGAAGTCGTCCTTCATTGCAAAAATGGTATCATTAAACGTATCCTTCATACGTAATTCCCCATGCAGATGCCAATAGGCATTATTATTCTGATGTCCGTATGTCCACTTGTTGTTTTCAAACTGCATTAGATATGTTTTTCCTCCCAACACCTCGGCCCCGACCAAAGGCAACACTAATTTAGGCTTTCCACCGGGAAACTTATTGTCCCCCTTCACAGGCAGCGAATCCGATTTTTCTCCGCCGGCTCCGTCATAAGAGTAAGAAAAAACAGTAGTATGCTCCGAAGGAAGATTGACATAAGTAAAGAATTTGTCTCCCATAAAATAAGGAGCGACAATTGTCCCCCGTGCACTTTCTTCCCATGACACGGTTTTCAGAAACTTGCCCTTTGCGTCATAACTCTGATACTTAGTCGGCGAAATACGAACATAAATAGTTTGCGTTATCGGATCTGCCATAAAATTAGTTCCGTGGGGATACTCCTCCGGACCATTTCCTATTTGCCCCACCTGACCGACATACCGTCCGTTTTCCTTATCAAACACTTTAATTGGCACACTGCTTGCACCGATAAGAATAAATTTATCCGTCACTGCCATTGCCGTCAAAGAAGACACAGCCACTACCGAAGAATCGGTGGTTTCGAGAGGAATATATCTCACCTGTTCTCCCAAGTCGGTCAAAGTGATATTCTTCCGGTTATGAAAAGCCTCTTCCACATCGATGACATTTGGCACGGCATCATAATCCGTTTGGTTCTTTCCACTGCAACCGGTGAGCACAGCCACACAAATGCTCAACGGAATAATAATGTTCTCTCTCATCGTATTAAGTTTAAATATTTATTTGAAAACAAATATACTCACTTCCGACAAGCAAGCCTATTTCTGTGCCAGGCATTTTACGAAACCCGCCTTTGGGTTTATGAAATCCGGTTCTCAACAAGACCATTCTCATTGTTGTCAAATTCATCGATAGAAAAGAGGTATCATTTTATGTTTCATGACATATATTCAGTTTTTATCTTCATAAAATTTTATCTTCCAATTTCATTTTACTTCTTTTGTAAAGACTAAAAACCAAAAGTAAGAATCCGGAATTTAACGTCACGGATAAATGGGATATATGGAATATTTTCCCTCACCAACAGTTCATATCCAATCATCCCAAGAATCAGGTAGTGGGACATTATAAAACAGAATTCGTACTGGAGAAACTAAACGAGGGAAAACTTAGCGGAAAGTTGAAAGAGATGGCTTTAAAGCTGAAAGAAGACGACAATAATTGCATAGCAATATATAAATTCAAATAAAGACAGGTAATAAATCGGTAACCGGAAAAGAGATAGAGTTTGCTTACACGTTTTGCTGATTTCATGCATCCACAGCGAAATATCCGTTTATCGGCTTATAAACAGTCTGTTTGTGAAGTGCCGCCTTTTCCGGCTTTTCCTACCCTACCCGCCGGCATGACTTTTACTTTCCAATCCGGAATATATAAAGAGAATGCCGGCGAGTAGGGAAAAGAAAAAAATCAGTCTGCCATATTTTCCATTTTTAATGTCCAGGCATAGTCACATGGCATTTCATCCATATACAAAGCCGGCATTTCCACTACAATATCATCTCCCTTTTGCTTCCAGCTGACTTTCTCCTTGGAACCCAGCAAAGAGATTTTTGTCTTGCCGGTAGAATGGATATCCTTCAATTTTATGGTATTTTTCGGATATGCAGGCAAAATGGCATATACAGTCTTCCCCTTTTTGGTAAAGAATACCTCTTTCACCGCATAACCCGGATCAGGATCCACTGTCTGCTTCAAGATAGCGTCACCGCTCACATAGTGTTTTTCCTTTGATTTCCATTCCCGGTTTCCCTTCGTCCACTGGCAAGAGCGTATCCAGGCGCGCGTTCCATAAATCGCCTCACCGTTTACTTTCAGCCAGTCTCCCATCTGAACCAGACGTTCCTGCATAATCGGCGGAATTTTACCATTCGCATTCGGACCTACATCAAGCAGCAGGTTTCCGCCATTACTTACGATATTAACCAAGGTCAGAACCAATGCCTTAGGAGAAGTATAATCTTCCAAATCCTCATTCTGATTATATCCGAAAGAAAGCCCTATCCCCCGGCATTCCTCCCATGGCTTATTATAAGATGCATCCGAATTGCTGTACTCTCTGGTATAATAATCCCCATGTTTCCGCCCTGTATTATTTGCCCAACGGTCATTTACCACAATACTGTCTTTCACCGGAGATTCAGAATAAAGCCATGCCAATGTTCTTTCCGCCTGCCATACTTTATCATTCATTGCATCAGGGCCATCCGACCAAATCAAGTCCGGTTTATACGTATTCACCAAATCTTTCAGCTGAGGAAAGAAATGTTTTTCATAAAACAATTCCATTGTCTCTTTGGTGTACAACGGATTCCCCCATTCGCGAAGCGAGAAATAACATCCCACTTTTATATGAGTCTTCCGCAACGCATCCACATATTCGCCCACCAAATCACGATGAGCCCCTATCACCATACTGTTCCAAGGTCTGCCATACGATGTGGAAGCCTCCTTGCTAGGCCATAACGCATAGCCGTCGTGATGCTTGGTTGTCAACACCGCATAACGGGCACCTGCACGTTCAAACAACTTCGCCCACTCATTGGCGTCATAACTCATCGCCTTGAACATGGGAGCAAAATCGGCATAAGTGAAATCCCTGCCATACATCGCCGTATGAAAATCATAGATTTCCGTACCGGTAAAATCACCGTTCCCCATCAATTTCTTGTTTTCCAACCAATACTTATACCATTCGGAGTAAGTACCTTTAGGCGACCAGCCCGGTACGGAATACAACCCCCAGTGAATAAAAACACCAAATTTGGCGTCTTCAAACCAAGCCGGAACCGGACGTTTGTCCAGTGATTCCCAATCCGGAGTATATGCCTTTTGGGAAAACAGAGAAACTGAGACAAAACAGAAAAGAAGAGTAAAAATACTTTTTTTCATAGCACTCATCTTGTATTAAGTGAAAATTTTATTCATAACTACAATGTTAATCAAAAAGAATCGATAACAAGAACAATTCCCTTTAATTTATTCCAATTCCCGCCCACTCTAGTTTGTAGCAAAGAAAAAGATAGGATTTCCAGTCAAACCACTCACATAGTATATATAAGGTATACACCTCATCCAATCATATTCATCATCCAGCCAACATTTTACTACAATCCGTTGATATCGGTCCTTCTGCTACCCTAGGTAGCAGAGAACATGTAAAGGAACTAGACTTCAGGGACACTTTCCTGCTGGCGCAGCACATACACTGCATGGGCGTGCCTTCCCTTTTTATCCAATCTCTTCTCCTCATACCATGCCTTCAGTTCGTAGGCAGCCGTGGTACGCGCCACCCCCAGCCATTCCGAATAGGCCAGACGTGTAATGAAACCGTGTTCTTTCAGATAAGCCTCCAGCAGCGTCCAGCGCTCCTCCTTATTATATTTCTTCACTGTAGGAAGGAAGCCGAAGTCGGCACGGAGGATTTCCGTTTCCTGCCGCACCCGCTTCACCAGCTCCGGCACCGGACGGAAGTTCACCTTCTTTATCTTCACGGATGCCGCACGTATCTCCTTCCGGTCTGTCACCTCACGCGAGGACAAAGCAAGAGAAAACGTACCCAGCCCATCCAACCGCACATTTCTCCCTTGCCGCAAATGAGACACAATGGCATCGGACACCTCCTGCAGCACTCCCATCACACAGCCTGCCGAGTATGCACTGTGCCTGGACAATTCCTTCACTATGTGGTCGGTAGTAATCGTTTCCTTCACCACTACCGCCGGATAAAGCACCGGCTTGCCATCCTTTTCCTTGAAAGGATTGGTCTTGAAATCATATTGTATCTCCATTATTAAAAGATTTTATCCGTATGCGTAAGCCTTTTCTGCCTTATGGCCAAGGGTTTTCCTCCTATCATATTCTATCTCCATAAGCTTTGGACTTAACTCCAAAGTCTATGGAGTTATCTCCAAAGGTTATGGAATTAACTCCGCAACTTTTGGAGATAGAACACTTCTGTACAAAAGTACTTAATCTTTAGGAGATAAAGGCTTAATAGAAAGGAAAAGATGGGTTAAGGAGAAAGATAATCACGTATTTGCCCCCTTTCTTAAAAAACTGAATGAATAAACAAAAGGATACGACATATAGGAAGACAGCCTGATAACATAGTTTGATGTTCACAAAGAACAACGGTTTCATTGTGTTCTGCGGACCGACAGCCTCAACCATGCAAGCTCCCGCATCAACCGCGCACCGAACATGGCATTGACGACCTATAATTTTGCAGTTCTTGAAGAAGAAGTGAAACTCGCTAAAAAGATATTTCCCGAGACCTGGAAAGAACATTCCCTTCTCAGGGCTGTTGCTTCAGTGTCACGACCATCAGCACCGGATTATCATCTTCCTGCAAGTTCTTCAATCTCTCATTTTCCAAGACCGAAGGATTTTTCTCGGCATACCTGAGGACTTGGGAAGCCTGCACTACTTTCAACAGTGTATAATCATCCAAAGCAATAGCCGGACGAAAATCAAACAAGCCATCCATATCATTCTTCAATGCGCCGCCCGCCACTTTATAACATTCGTTTTTGCGCTTATCATAGATAGCCATCATATTCTCCCGTTTACCTTCCCCCGCCCAATATGCGTATGGGATAAATACAAAATCCGCCACTTCAATCGGATGAATAGACAGATAAGAACTGGCCAGAGAATTAAACTTATCATCATCGCCAAGAAGTTCAAAACGATAATCGGACGGCAGATGATATTTGCCTAAGTCGAATACATAACGCGGAATGAGTTCCTGTTCGGTCACCGTAAAAATGGTATCGTTATAGTTCTCCCGATAGCAAATGTCATCTCCGCAACGATACATAAAACGGTCGTCGGACGAACCAATCATAAAGACCATCCCCTCTTCTACATCGAATAAATCATGGCGGGGATAAGCGCGAAGTGTATCGCCATGAGCATCGGAAATCAAGACCCGGGTAGCCACTTTGCCTGTCGAATTATAAAGGAAGCGGAAAAGGGTACTGTCGTTCTTCACCTTGAACTGAAAAGTTTCATCATTCGTAGGGTATGAGCAAATAAAATCGCCGGTTTCCGTATCATATACATTTATCTTGCCTATATCGCCAACAAAAAGACGCTGCGACCGGTCATTGACATCTATATCGCTTATCCAATTGTATTCTCCCGGTCCACCGCCTATCCCTCCTAGCACGCGGATAAACTTTCCGTCCAAAGCATACTGAAGCAAGTTGTCTCCTACTGCCAAAAAGAAATATTTTGAAGAACGGACAACCCCGTTATCCCACAAATTACCGACTAGACAATTGGAATCCGTTTGCAGAGGAATATAGTCTACGTTTGCCACTAAATCGCTCATCGACAGTTCTCTCTCATCTTGGACAGCCGATTCAAAGGGAATTACAGTCATGCCATTTTCCGTCTTTGGAGCAGCCTTTTGATTCCCACTACAGGAAGATAATATAGCTGCTATGAAAAAACAGCAGGAAAGCCTGAAGAAATGTTTGTTCATCACACATCGTTTTATGATTAATAGTATGGGCAAATATAGATAAATAAACGATGCGCAAAAGGAAATGGGAAATAATTATTTCTAAAGGGAAAAGAAAGAGGCAAAAAATCTCCTTTCACCCTAACATGCTGTACTCCAATAGAGTTACATCCTGTTTGGTGTGAAAGGAGATTTTATAAAGTCCTATTTCCGTTCTTATTCAGCCTGTTCTTACAGAGTATAAGTTCCTTCTACCAGCTTACCCATTGCCCATACAGCGCGGATATTCAAATCCTGGTCAAGAATGAGCATATCGGCATCTTTGCCTTTCTGAAGTGAACCCTTGCGGTCATATACTCCCATAATCTTGGACGGAGTTTCCGAAGCCATACGGATAGCATCTTCCAACGGAATTTCAGCTTTCTGCACCAACGTGCGAATCAAGCGGTCCATGGTAGCCACACTTCCTGCCAAAGCGGAACGGTCGGCCAACTTACAGACACCGTCTTCAATAATGACACGGGGGTCAAAAGCCACATTACTGTCACTGGCTGCACACGACAAGGCATCGGTGATAACACAAGCGCGTTCCACACCTTTAATCTTGTAAATCAAGCGCAAGATGGTGGGAGGAACATGGATGCCGTCTGCTACAACTTCTACAGTCATATCGTCTATCAGGTAGATACTTTCCACCGTACCTTCGTACTTGTATTCACGACGTTTGTGGAAGCCCGGCATCGCATTATAGAAATGAGTGGCATGAGAATAGCCCGATTCGTAGGCAGCACGGATATCATCATATTCGGCTTGGGTATGAGCCACTGAAGCCAAGATGCCTTTTCCTGTGATATATTTACCAAACTGCATGGCGCCCGGCAATTCGGGAGCGGCATCCCAACGTTTGATACAGCCCCACTTCTCTACAATAGGAATATATTCCTTCGGGTCCGGGTCTTTGATGTTTTCGGGCATCTGGCCACCTGCCATTTTCATATTAAGATAATGTCCTTCGAGGTGCAGACCAAGCACCGGGCTGTCGGGTTCAGCCATCATCTTGGTACAGGTTTCGGCAGCCGCTTCAATCATCGGCACTGTGGATGAAGACAAAGTAGGGAAAATACTGGTAGTACCATGCTTCATGTGAGCGTTAATCGCTGTACGGAAAGCCTCTTCAGTACCTTCCATAAAGTCGCCGCCGCCACCGCCATGAACGTGGATTTCCACACCGCCGGGAACTACATACATACCTTTGGCGTCAATCAGCTCGGCTCCGATAACGGCCAGGTCACAGTTTGTTACTTCTAAAATTTTGTTGTCGCGCATCAGGACAGAACCGTCCTTTAACCATCCCTGAGGAGTGAGTATCTTCGCGTTTATGATTTGGGTCAACATAATATAGTAATAAAATTAGGATTTCTAAACAGCATATTAAATATGGGAACAAAATTACTAACTTTTTCACAGTTAGATGCAGATATCCTGAATTATTTTCTAACTATTTTAATATAAAAAGCCCCGCTTAATAAAATCAAGCGGGGCACAGATAGAGGGAATTCAAACAAATCTTTTTACTTACTCATTAAAACTAGCCTACCTGATTTAAGTCCTTTGCCTGTTGCGGTTAATGTTATCTCGCCCGGTTTATCGGTACTTTGAACAATGGCAGTCATCATTCCGTTGAAAACTTTCATCTGCGGAAGATGGAAAAGTTCCAATGAAGCGGGATTACCATTGGCTCCAGCACGATACGTTCCTGCACCCTTCACCGAATATTTGATGAGGTGTTGTGCATCGGGGCATAAATTACCGTCCTTGTCTACCACTCTCACGGTCACGAATGACAGGTCTTTGCCGTCCGCCTTGATTTCGTTACGGTCGGCCACCAGTTCGATATGGTCGGGCTTGCCGGCTGTGTGAATTTCTTTTTCGGCCACCGCTTCTCCCTTGTCATTGTAAGCCACTACTTTTACCGTTCCCGGCTCATACTTTGTATCCATCCACATCAGACGATAGCGCTGCTGGCGTTTGAAGTCGGCGGTAGAGGCTGAATCGGCACTATTCTCGGGAGTAACGCTCAGGTCTTTTGTGCGCTTGCCCTGACTCTTACCATTGATAAACACTTCTGCCGCAGGATAGTTGGTGTATACAAAAATCGGAGTGACTTCGCCTTCACGTCCCGGCCATGTCCAATGAGGAAGGATATGGAGGGTCTCTTCGTCCTTGTTCCAATGGCTACGGTAGAGATAGTAACGGTCTTTAGGCAGGCCGGCAAGGTCAATGATACCAAATAAAGAAGAATGGCTGGGCCAATCTGTATAATAAGGTGTCGGTTCACCCAGATAATCAAAGCCTGTCCATACAAATTCTCCGATAGCCCATGGTTTGTCATCATGCCAAATCCAGTCGTCTTCGGGCAAGTTAGACCATCCGCAGTGTTCCACATCGTATGATGAAGACTGATGGTCATCATACTTCTTCATAGCCTGACGGGTTACAGGGAATTTATATACACCGCGAGAGCTGACAGTGGAAGCAGTCTCACTACCCAAAATAATCTGTTGCGGCAACTTTTTATAATTTTCGGGATACTTGTGGGGACGATAGTTAAATCCGGCTATGTCCATAGTAGCCGCCATATTATTGTTGACTACGGCATCGGGGGCATCCATACCCTGAGTGACCGGGCGGGTCGGGTCTTCGCGATGGCAGATATCCTGCAACATACGTGAAAGTTTCGGTCCGTTACTTCCATTCCATTGGTCGGGCACTTCATTACCGATGCACCACATCACGACACTCGGATTATTGCGATAGTGACGGATAAGGTTCACCAGGTCTTTCTCTGCCCATTCGTCAAACTCCTTATGATAGCCGTTCGCCATTTTTGCCGATTTCCATTCGTCGAATGATTCCGGCATCAACATCATCCCCATCTCGTCACACGCCTCTACCAGCTCGGGAGCAGGCATGTTATGAGAAGTACGGATGGCGTTACAGCCCATATCCTTCAATATGCGGATTTGACGACGGATAGCCGCATCATTCACAGCACCACCCAAAGGGCCTAAATCATGATGATTACAAACTCCTTTGAATTTTGTAAGTTTGCCATTCAGGAAGAAGCCCTTATCAGGTACAATCTCCAATGTACGGATACCAAAACGAGTCGTATATTCATCCTTCAATGTCTCGCCATCGTAGACTTTAGAAACTGCAGTGTACAATGCCGGATTCTCAGGTGACCATAAAGAAGGATGATACACAACAAAATTCTGGTTGAAGAAGGTTCCGTCCAGTCTATCTCCCGGTCTGTCATCCGAAGAGATTCTCTTTCCTTCGGGATTCAGTATTTCTGTTACAATGCGGTAATCACCGACATTTTTCCCTTTGGGCATTACTAAGTCAGTCTTCACATTGACTCTTGCAAAACCGTCCTCCACAACAGGAGTTGTGATGACAGTTCCCCATGTCGGGATATGTACATCTTCTGTCACTACCAAATGCACATTGCGATACAGCCCTGCTCCGGGATACCAACGTGAAGATTCGCGCTCGTTTTCCAGACGGACTGCCAGTTCGTTCTTCTCTCCCGGCTTCAGATAAGGTGTAGCATCCACATAAAATGAGTTATAGCCATAAGGCCAGTATCCTGCCTCTTGTCCGTTGATATATACGCGGGCATGACTCATGGCACCGTCAAATATCAATGTAGCTTTCTTGCCTTTTTCAAAAGAAGGAGCATCAAAATTGAGGCGATACCAACCCGTTCCTACAAAAGGAAGTCCGCCGGTACGTCCGGCATGTTCCATTGCTTCGGTTTGCCCATCCTGGGTAATTGCCATCTCCTGCTTATCATTGTTTATACTGAATGGCCCGTAAATAGCCCAATCATGGGGAACGGTAACGTTCTGCCACTTGGCATCATTAAATCCGGGCTTCGCAAAGTCTGCATTGTCTTCACGAGTGAACTTCCACCCTTTTTCAAAGGTCTGCTCGGTTCTTACCTGCGCTTGCATGAAAGCAAGGGAACAGATAGCCCCCATCGCGGCACATAAAAATCGTTTAGTATTCATAGTCTTTCTTATTTATTGATATGGTCTGTAACAACAAAAGTTATCTCTCCCGCCTTAATCAAGTCCTCATGAGAAATAAGGTATTTATTCACTTTCTTGTTTCCTAATCTGATTTCCTTGATATAGTCTCCATGACCTTCCTTCTTGATGACCAGTTTGTCTTTACCCCAATATTTAGGGTCAAGCTTAATGGTTATCTCATCAAAAGTCGGAGTGGTCAATGTATATTCGGGTACACCGGGGCAATCAGGATACAATCCCATCATACTGAAAATAGCCCATGTAGACATAGTACCTGTATCATCATTTCCGGGGATACCGTCAGGTTTGGTAGTGAAGTGTTTGGCCAGCAACTCTTTTACCAATTTCTGAGTACGCCATTCTTCGCCTTTGAAACGGCTGAACAAGTACGGATAGGCAATGTCCGGTTCGTTGGCAGGGTCATAATTTCCTTCATCGAACACACTTTGCAGCTTATCTACGAACTTCTTGTCGCCACCCATCAATTTTGTCAGCCCTTTAATATCATGAGGAACAAAGAAAGTGTAATTCCATGCATTTCCTTCGTGGAAACCGGGACTGGGTGCAAAGTTTGCTCCTTCTTTGGGGTCGAACGGTTCATAGAACTTGCCTTCCTGCGTAATGGGACGCAGAGTGCCAAATTCTTTGCAGAAATAATTCTTATAACCCATAGAACGTTTGCGGAACAGCTTGGCATCTTCTTTCTTTCCCAGTTCTTCTGCCAAAGTAGACAGCGCATAATCTGCCACATAATATTCCAAGGCATGTGAAACAGAGTTATCATATTGGCTTTCCATCGGCACATATCCCTTTGCCATATAGTCATCATTATCCGGGCGCATCAGGTTATCCTTACCCGGGGTAGTGGCCGACTTATACATACCTTTATATGCCAAGTTGATGTCGAAGTCCTGAAGACCTTTCATCCAACTGTCCACAATAACCGGAATAGAAGGATCGCCTTCCATTGTCAGCGTCTCACGTCCGTAAAGTTCCCATTTAGGGAACCATCCATGTTCCTTATACATTCCGAGCATGGTATGAATCATATCCATCTGGCGCTCAGGATATACCAGCGTCATCAATTGGTGTACGTTGCGATATGTATCCCACAATGAGAATACCGTATAACGGTTACGGTTGGTAGTCAGAATCTTATCGCCTTCCATCTGCGGGTATTGACCGCTAACGTCCTGAAGGATATTCGGATGGATAAGAGCGTGATACATGGCGGTATAGAATACTCCTTTTTGTTCTTCTGTTCCGCCTTTGACAGTGATGCGTGAAAGGTCGTCATTCCACATCTTGCGCGCTTCGGCACGCAGTTTGTCGAATGTAGTTCCGAACGGTTGCTCCTTTTCAAGATTCAAACGTGCATTCTCGATGCTCACAAAGGATACGCCCATGCTGACTTCTATCGTTTCGCTCACTGTCGAGTCAAAAGTAAACCATGCACCGACATCGTCACCGCTCATTTCCTTTGTGTAGGCAGTGTAAAGTTTATACTTGCCTGCCGTGTCATCCCACTGTGCTTCCACCCCCATCGGACGCATCATTTTCCAGTAGCCGCGTTTTGCCGGTACTTTATTAATGCGCATCACAAAATATATTGGGAATACAGCTTGCGGGTTATAACAAAAAGTACCCAGCAACTTGGTTCCTTCAATCTCACGGTCATTGACAAAACGCACTGTTGCGCCACTCTCGTTTGTCAATCCCTCACCCAGATTCAGCAAGATATTGCTTTGTCCTGCCGGAAAAGTGAAACGTGCCATGCTGGTGCGGGGAGTAGCCGTCACTTCGCACTTTACATTATACTTATCCAATACATTGGTATAATAGCCGGGAGTAGCCGATTCATTGCTGTACACACTTCCGTAAGTATTAAAATCAACATTCAGCTTTCCGGTGGTCGGCATCAGCAGTAAAGAGCCTAATTCGGGGCAACCCACACCACTCAGGTTGACATGGGCAAATCCTGTCATATACTTATTATTGAACTCGTAAGGAGTAGACCACCAGGTGCTGTCCTTGTTAATCTTATTTTCGGGTACATCCCCCAATACATTGAGAGGCGTAACCGACATCATTCCCTGCGGACACATCGCACCGGGATTAGTCGTCCCATAATTCGTAGTCCCCACAAAAGGATTCACATAATCGGCCGGTTCTTTTTGCGCCATTGCAGTCAGCAAAGAAAACAATGCGACACCGGTCAAAATACTCAGTTTTCGTATCATAGTCATTTATTTAATTACAACTTCATCTGTAAACAAGAAACCACCAAACTCGCCGGAAGTTGCCTGATAACGTACATAGCGTCCTTTAGCATTGCCTTCCCAACCAAAATTGGTAAAAGTTACCTTATCGTCTTTCACTACTTTATGCTCGATATGCTTCAATTCTGTAAAGTCTTTACCATCATCGGATATAGAGATTGTCACTTCGGCAGGCATAAATACCTCCGGTCCGCAAACCTGCATAAAGTCTGCACCGATAAAATGAAGTTCCGTCTCTTTCTCCAAATCAATCGTAACATCCATTCTTTTCTTGTCAATGAAACCTTGCCAACGCTTATCACCATACGTCCATCCACCACGGACACCATCGACCAAAGCCGTATCCCCCCCGGCAGCATATCCGGGATAATAAGCAGCATCAGGGCCATAAGTCACTTTCTTCCCTACTGCCAGATGTTCCACCGGCTTATCAGCTCCGGGACGGTTACCGATTTCATTTTTCAGTTCAAACGGATAATAACCGGATTTTTTCAATTCTTCCACCGCTTTTAGAGCCCGTACATGGAAGTCTTCATAATTCTTCTTCGACGGTGCACTCCAGGCAACTTCCGCCAATGCAAGAACACGGGGGTAAATCATCATTTCAGCATGCTCGGGTGTCGGAATATATTCTGTAAACAGATTTGCCTGCACACCATACACCAGTCCCACCTTTTCGGCACTCAACGTATCAGGTACCGGATTAAAGGAATAGACTTTGGACAAAGGCAGATACCCGCCGATAGCCTCGGGCTGAGAATCCGGTGCATCCTGATAAGAATCAAAATAACAAAATTCACCCGGAGTCATAATAGCCTTATGACCAGCTTCCACCGCTTTCATTCCTCCTTCCGTTCCACGCCATGACATAACTGTAGCATTAGGTGCCAATCCTCCTTCAAGAATTTCATCCCACCCCAACAGTTTGCGGTTGTGGGCATTCAGGAACACTTCAATGCGATGAATCAGATAACTCTGCAATTCGTTCACATCTTTCAAACCTTCCTTCTTCATCCGTGCCTGACATAACTTACAAGTAGGCCAAGATGCTTTACCCGCCTCATCTCCACCAATATGGATATATTCGGACGGGAATAATTCCATCACTTCCGTCAGCACATTCTCCAGAAATTCAAAAGTCTTTTCATTGCCCACACAGAAATCAGCCTGCTTATAAGGTTCGTGTGTACAAGACAGTTCGGGATAAGCCGTCAATACTTCTTCCGAGTGTGCCGGCATTTCTATTTCAGGAATGATGGTTATATAACGAGCTTTGGCATAAGCCACCAATTCACGGATATCCTCTTTGGTGTAATAGCCTCCATAAGCATTCTCACTACCTTCTTCACGGTATTGACGACCATTGTTCCACCATTCTTTCCAGGTGGGGAACTCACGCCACGCAGCAAATTCAGTGAGACGGGGATATTTATCTATTTCAATACGCCAGCCTGCCGCATCAGTCAGATGTAAATGGAGGCGGTTCAGTTTATAATAGGCAAAAGCATCAATCTGCTTCTTCACAAAATTCACATCAAAGAAATGACGGGAAACATCGAGCATCATACCACGATAGGCAAAGCGTGGCTCGTCGGTAACGGTTCCTACCGGCAATTCCTTTTTCTCATTGACCATTTGAAGGAATGTCTGGACACCATAAAAAAGTCCTGCACCCGAGGTAGCCCGGATTTTTACCTGCTTCGGAGTTACTTCCAATACATATCCTTCGGGCGAAGTAATATCCGGCAACCGGTCTACTTGTTGAAGAATGACCGCATTATCGGCCACTTCTTCCAGAGCAGCGTCCAATTGATAAGGAGAGCCGGCCATGTAGTCTGCCAATACCGTTTTATCCTCTTGGGGTGCATCTATCCATAATTTTGTTTGATTATTCAATTGAAAAGCACCCTTTTGCAAGTCTGCACTCAACGGAACGGGAATCACAGAAAGTGTCTCTTTCTGTTCCTTGGCGCAACCCGCCAACAACAGGCTCAACGCCACACCTGCCAATAGTGTAAGTTTCCTCATTTTCTATTCTCTTTAATTCTGTTTATTTCATTGGTACGAATACCTGGTTTTAATTCACCATTTATTATATAAGTATAAACTCCGTCGGCAACCAAAGCTGCTCCTGCACGTGCTCCCTGTTCATATTCACCCAAAGAGTTCCATTCATCTTTCGCAGGATAGTAAAGCAACAGATTCTTATTGAACTGATACCACTCCACCGGATGCGACAGATATTCTTTTCCCGCATAAATGCCCTGCAAGGCTTTCAGGAATATATCCTTATTGACACCGCCCACACACAAAATAGCCTCTTCTCCCCAAGGAACGGCTGCTCCACCTCCCAATGAAATACTTTTTCCTTCTTTATCGACCGGGGTCGCTACCGAAGTCCATTCTTTCGTCTCGGATGAATATACATAACCGTCCACAGACAAGGTTGCCTTGCGTCCATCTACAGCCGGAGCAAAGCCTCCCCAAACATAAAGTTTTCCTCCCTGTGCCGCACATACCGGTTGCACTCTCGGTTCGCCGGGCACATTGGCCTCTTTCTGCCATCCCTTATCCAAGTTTGACAAATCCAGCGAATACATATCCGAAGAGGGAACACCATTCACATTTCCTCCTACGATATACAGCAAATCACCGATTAAGGCACCTGCCATATTATCGACAGTCACGGGTAAAGAAGGTAAAGTATCGGTTACCAGGGCGTCTTCTTGCAAAGATAAAAGAAATACATCAGATATACTACCATCAGCAGTAGTTCCTCCAACACAAATTAACCCTTTTTGTGTAGAAATAGTTACTCCATACGCTGACGCTTCAGGCAAAAGACCTATTTGTTTCCACCGGAAGGTGGTATCCGATGATAAAGGAGTGGCATAAACTTCATTATAAAACACCTTTTTTCCGCCATCGGCAACAGGAATATCCGGGAAATTACATCCACCCGCCATTATCAAACGGCCTTCTGTTACTCCTGCATATAAAGCAGAAACTCCCTTAAGAAAAGCGGCATTCCCCGAAGGGAAGCCGTTCATTTTCTCAAGAGATATTTCAGAACCGGACGCATCAGTGTGATGGCATGCACTGCATGCCAATAAACCACCCACTAATACAGCCAGCAAATTTCCATATAATTGTTTCTTTGTCACACAAGCTATGGATTAATCAGTTCAACGAAATTTCATCTACAAACAAGAAGGCAGGATTGCCTTTACCACCATGCCAAGCAGGAATACTATGTTCCGTCAAAGCTGTCACCTTGACATAACGAGCCTTAACCGGTGAGAATGTCAAAGTATGGTTAAACACTCCGTTCTTGTCATCCTGCTTCATGGCAGGATATTTTTCTGAAGCAACTTCTTTAAAGTTCTGACCGTCTTCGGACACTGCTACAGAAAGGGCACGAGCATCAAATACCCAGTCCCCCTTTTCTACACAAGTAGAGATAGAAGCACTTTGAATTTCGGTCGGTTCTTTCAAATCAATCACAGCTTCCATGTCATTTTTATAGAAAGCAATCCAACGGCCTGTCTTATAATTTCCATTACCTTTCAATCCATCCACCAAAGTGGGAGCACCGTTAAATTCATATTGCTTATTTACCGGCTGCAACATAGTGATAGGTTTCATACTTGCCTTGTTGAAAGCGATGTCCTCTTTCACCACACGGCTGTTTCCTGTAGGACGAACTGCCACTGCCTGGAAAGTGCTGTTTTCTTTGAGTTTCAAAGGTTCTGTATACTGTGCTGACGCAGCAGTCGGCTCGCTTCCATCCAATGTGTAATAAATCGGACAATTATCAATAGTAGATAAAGTTACATCCAATGTTCCATCCTGCGGATTAGGAGTGAAAACAGCATTTACATCAAATACATGAGTAGCATAATTGTACTTATATACATCGTATACATCTACCAGTTGCGGCAAACGTTTCAAGAAGTCTTCATAATTTTTCTTCGCAGGCATTGTCCATTGTACTTCGGCCAAAGCAGCCATACGAGGCAATTCCATGTATTCTACCTGACTGAAAGTAGGAATATATTCCGTCCACAAGTTAGCCTGTACACCTTTTATATACTTTTGTTCTTCAGGAGTGAGAGACTTAGGCATCGGCTCATAAGAATAAACTCTTTCGATAGGCAGATAACCACCGATGGCTTCCGGCTCATTCTCAACGTCCTTAGACTGATAATAATCAAAATACAGATAAGTATTCGGCGACATAATCACATCATGTTTCTGCTTGGCAGCCTCTATACCGCCTGATTCGCCACGCCATGACATAACAGTTGAGTTGGGGGCCAATCCACCTTCCAGAATTTCGTCCCAGCCTATAATCTGACGACCTTTGTCATTCAAGAACTTCTCTGCATGATTGATAATGAAGCTCTGCAAATATTCTTCTGCCGAATGTTTTTTATCACCCTTTATACCCAATGCCTTGATACGTGCCTGGCACTTCGGACAAGTTTTCCAACGCACTTTCGGACATTCGTCACCTCCTACATGAATATATTCAGATGGGAAAATCTCAATGATTTCACCCAATACATCGTCAATAAACTTCAGTGTCTCATCATTTCCGGCACACAGTACATCATCCGATATACCCCATATTTTCCATACTTCATACGGGCCTCCTGTACATCCTAATTCCGGATAAGCAGTCAAAGCAGCCTGCATGTGTCCCGGCATATCGATTTCAGGAACAACCGTAATATGTTGGTCGGCAGCATAGGCAACGATTTCTTTTGCTTCTTCCTGAGTATAGAAACCACCATAAGGCTGACCGTCATATTTACCGGTATTATGTCCGATTACAGTTTCTGTTCTCTTTGAACCGACTTCCGTCAATCCGGGACGGCTCTTGATTTCGATTCTCCATCCTTGGTCATCAGAGATGTGCCAGTGGAAACGGTTAATGTTATGCAAAGCCAACATATCAATAAAACGTTTCACCGAGTCGACCGGGAAGAAATGGCGAGACACATCCAAATGTGCTCCACGATAAGAAAAACGAGGATAGTCACTGATTTCTACTGCGGGCAAAGCAATGTCCATGCCGTGTACTACCGGAATAGACTTACGCAATGTCTGGATACCATAGAAAACACCGGCTTCTGTCGGACCGGATATCACGACATTGGCATCCGTCACTTTCAATTGATAACCTTCCGGATTTTCTGCATTCCCTCCCAATTGCAAGAGAATACCTTTACCTTCCGTACCGGCTTGTACAGTCAAGCTTTTTCCGGTCAAATCTTTAATATAACTTGCCAAGAACTCTGCATTCTTTTGCATTTTCTCATTGCCTTCGGGATACATAATCTTTGTACCCTCCGACAAAATGAACGGAGCAGCCTGTTCCATTACCGAGATTTCCTGCGGCAACGGGATAACCTGATAATTTGCTTCTTTTACTTGTGTGTTGCAGGATACAAGCATCAAACCTGCCACAGACAGCCCTGCTAGGCTCATTAAATGTTTCATAATATATACTTAATTGATTAGTTAGTATCGCTTAATTGATGGATACGAATATCCAATTTCCCATCTTTCAACAACTCCTCGGAAGTAACCACCACTTTCTTCGTTTGTCCCGGCAACAGGTCGAAGAAATTATCAGAGAACCTTGCTCCCTGAAGAGAAGACTCCAATAAGGTGGGTTCCAACTGCTTAGGTATTTCGATAAACACATCTCTTGCCAACTGCTTGGAAGATAGTGTTATCTCACACTTGCCATCCATTTGCTTCACCTTATAGCGTATATCAGCCTTAGGCAAATCCTGATCTTTGGCAAAGTTGAAATAATAAATTTCTTCGGACAATACTTCGCCTTTCTTGTTTTTCAGCGTCATCAGTAAGAAGGTATTCCTTGGATTAGGAGTCATTCCCTCGTACTTCTCCTTATAATATAAGGTAGAAGCATTAGCGGGCACTTCACCTTTTATCTCTTGCTTCTTTAATACTTTCCCGTCAAAATCCATCAGACGCAACTGAAGGGTGACATCTTTATCGGCTTCCAACTTGTCGGACATTACATAGATATTCAAATCATCCCCTTCTTTTATTGCATCCACCAATACCGGAGCGAAAGCCCTCTTTGCCTGATAGTGCATGGCTTTCCAGTTTCCATAATAATCGATGCTCGACCAAGAAACAACCGGCCAACTGTCATTCAGCTGCCAATAAAGCGTGCCCATACAATAAGGACGGTTGCGGCGATGGGCTTCCATCCCATGACGCATCCCTTGTCCTTGCAATACCAAGCCCAAGTACACCAGTTGTTCAAAGTCTTCGGGAACCTTATAATACAGCCCCATCGTCTTTTTAATCAAGAAGTTACCGGTAGAAGCCTTCTGATGGGCATTCATCACTTCCGATTCCAACGCATAATCTTCGGGTGCGGCGAAAGTGGCAATAGTCTTCATTTCCGGGAATGCCTGGAAACCATATTCGCTCATAAAACGAGGTATCTCCGTATCGAAACTCTCGAAGGGTTTCTGTCCATACCATGTCCCCCAGTTATGGCTGTCGGCTATCTTCCAACTCTCCGGGCGTCCCCAATTGGCTTCGTAAGGAGAGCCGTGCATATAGAAGCGGTCGGCATCCAATTCTTTCACCTTGCGGGGCAGCAATTCACGGAACAGTTTGTCGTATCCTTGTTTCATACCTTCCATTATGGCAGGGTCGGTATATTTCTTGTCCCATCCCCAATAACGCATTCCTTCATAGATTTCATTATTTCCACACCACATGGCCAAACTTGCATGATTGCGCAAACGCTTGATATTGTAGTCGGCTTCCGCCTCCACACGCTTCAAGAAAGCAGGGTCTGACGGATAAGTGGTACAAGCAAAAATGAAGTCTTGCCAAATCAGGATACCGTTTTCATCAGCTTCCTTATAAAAAGCATCATCCTCATACACACCGCCACCCCATACACGAAGCATGTTCATATTGGCCTCTTTCACATCTTTGAATAATCGGTGGTAGCGTTCAGGCGTGACATTGGGCAACGAAGCATCATCGGGAATGAAGTTTGCTCCCTTAGCGAACATCGGTTTACCGTTTACCTCGAAATAGAAAGATTCACCTTGGGCATCTTTCTCCTTTACTACACGGATATTACGCAGTCCGATACGTTCCTGCTTGGAAGCAATCACTTTGCTATCCACCTTTACCTGAGCTTCAAAGTCATATAAAGCAGGTTCGCCCCAACCATTCGGCATCCAAAGATGAGGATTGGCGATTTCTATGGGTATATTGATTTCATTCGCACCCGGTTGCAGGGTCACTTCTTTCTGCTTCGTTGTCTTTTCACCGTCTTTATAAGAATAACTCACGGTCACTTCCGCCTTTTGAGGAGTAGAAGTGATATTATTTATTGCCAACTGATTCTCGACCTTCGCCAATTCCTCAGTTACCGATGCTTGGCGCACATAATAATCCTCAATAGCTGCCACATCATAATAAACCAAATGTACGGGACGCCATATACCACTGGTAGCCAATCGAATACCCCAATCCCATCCATAACTGTAAGGTGCTTTACGGGTATAGATACTGACACGCTTGTCACTATGGTCATTGTCTGCCGGATAGTCGAATCCGTTTGTTTCCCATTGCGGTAATGCCTGTTTGATGGGTGAATGGAAATAGACCTGTAAACGGTTTTCCCCCTTCCTCAATACCTCTTTCACAGGAAGAGTATAACCGACAAACATATTGTCTGTACGTTCCAATAAAGAGCCGTTCAGATAAATATCAGCATAAGTATCCAATCCTTCAAACTGGAGTACGGCGGCATCACGTGCCAGCTGTTCGTCCGTCACATTGAAAGTAGTTCTATATGTCCAATCCTCCTTTTCCACCCATTGCACCTTCTCTTCGTTCTTACCATAAAAAGGATTCGGAATGATACCATAGCTTATCAAATTTTGGTGTACCGTACTAGGAACTATAGCCGGCAACCACTCATTCTTGCCTGCCTGGTTGAATTCCCATCCTTTATTCAGGTTTATCTTCTCAGGCTCCTTATACTCCTTGGCACCTAATATCATGGGGATGCATCCCATCATCATTAACATTCGCAATTTTCTCATATCTTACATCTTTTTATCGTTCCAATGGGGAAGCGTAAAGCTTCCCCTATCGTTATTTCACATCCGAACGGAACGTTGAAGCCGGCAACCCTGCACCATTCACCAGATTGGCACGAGTAAACGGTTGCCAACCATAACGCACTATTGTCGGCTCTTTTACCTTGTCACTCCATACTTTTAATTCGCCGTTCACGACGACAGCTTTTGCCGGATAAAATATTTGATTGCCTCCAGCCAGCTCAAAGGTACGAATTTCATTGTTATCTGATGCATGAAGACCCTCAGAATAATCAAAAGAAATATAAGCTGCCCCATTTTTAAAGGACACAGATTTGAAAAGCGGTCCTGAAGGCACTACATTTTTATGATGATAAGTCTTGTTTAAGGCCCAAGCAGCCAGACGTTCCCCTACTTCCTGCTTATGTGTAGGATGTACATTCAAGGAGTCGCCTTTATCTGAACTCACCGCCATACCTGTATTGGAGATTTGTGTCAAGAAACGACGCTGGCTATCGCGGAACCAAGGCCACGACGGACGGTCAATACTTGATAATTGCACGTAATAAAAAGGCAATTCATTATCACCCCAATTCTTACGCCAACTGTCGACCAATAATTTGAACAGTTTTTCGTGTGCTTCGCGATTATGCGCATTCGACTCTCCCTGATACCAAATAATACCTTTAATAGGGAATTGTTGCAAAGGACGAATACCCGATTCGTACAGATAACAAGGTTCGTAGGGATGACGCTGCAATTTATCAGTTGACTTTTTAACATTCAAAGCAGCACGTCCACGCACCCAGTCTTGAATAAAATCATTTTTAGTCCAATTACGCAAAATAGCCGGAAAGTGATATTCCAACGAACTACGGTCTACCCATGCTTCAGTAGGTGAACCGCCGATGGCATTGCAAATCAACCCGACAGGCACTTGCAGACTATCCTGCAACATCTTGCCGAAATAATAAGCCACGGCGGAGAAATTGCCGGCCGTTTTTGGAGAACAAACTGTCCATTGCGTATCTTTATAATATTGCAAATGATTCAAAGAATCAAGAACGGAAGCATTCCATTCGACTGCATCTGTACGCCAACGCGCTTTCATATCAAAAAAACGGATATTATTATTGGCAGTTTGTGGCACATCACGTTTGGCGGTCGCACTCCAATTCAAATAGAATTCCATATTCGACTGCCCGGAACAAAGCCATACTTCTCCAGCCAACACATTGTTATAGGTAAGTTTTTCCTTATCCGAAGAAATAGCTAATGTATAAGGTCCTCCTGCTTTTAAAGGTGAGAGAGTGACAGACCATTTACCATCCATGCCTGCTACAACGTTCTGTTTCTGATGTGCGATAGATACGGTTATTTTATCGCCGGCATTGGCAGTACCCTGAATAGTCAACGGCTTTCCATGTTGCAGCACCATATTGTCAGTATACAACGGGCTCATCTTCAACCCGCCAAAATCTCCGGTAATACCTTCATATACAGTCTTAGCCAATATTTCAGCTCCCTCCACATTGGGATGAACCGCATCGGGCAACATGAACGGATAAGGATACAGTGGTTCATGGAAATCAATTAACTGGACACCGGTATATTTAGCAATATTCTCGATAGCCAATTGTATTTCACCATGCCAATCACGTGTGCCCGACTCAAAACGGGGATGACGGTCGGCAATCGGCGTAAGACGCGCAATCAAAATGCGACATTTGGGATTAGCCACACGAAAAGAATCTATCAACGCCCTATAGTCGTTAATAAAGAAATCACGATAATTAGGCCAGTCTCGCGGATCTGTATCATTGATACCCAGATGGATGACAACGATATCACCGGCAAAATCAATTGCCTTACGGTATTCCTCCTGCTGCATATAAGGACGATGACCTTTATTCAATAAAGTAGCACCGGATTTTCCAAAGTTATCAACCATATAATCGCCCCCCAGCATTTTTTGTAACTTTGCCGGATAAGCATTAGTTTCACGGTCGGGCAATGTATAACCATAAGTAATGCTATTACCCACACAAGCAACTTTGATTTTTTTCTGTGCAAAAAGAGCGACACAGAAAAAAAGGCTTATAAAAAGTATCAGTGTCTTTTTCATTTCTTATCAACATAAGGTTTCACAATATCACGCCACAACAAATAGCCTTTTCCCAATAAATGCAGACCATCATTGGAATATTGAGGATTCATCTTTCCGGTATCTCCATCCACAAAGTGGCTATACAAATCAACATACGCAGCTCCCTCCTTCTCTGCCAAAGGTTTCAACAAATCGTTTATCTGCTTCACAACCTGCCAACGAGAGGTGTGTCCGCCAAACATACCATAACAATCGTTGACGGGCAATACACTTTGCAAATATAATTTAGTTTTCGGAGATTCTGCCTTTATTTTCTTTACAATCATTTCGATTCTTGCAACAATTGTATCTGCCGACGTTCCTCGCGCCACATCATTAATACCTATTAAAAGAAATATTTTAGCCGGCTTTCCCTTTACAATAGGATTAAGACGGTCGTATACTCCCATACAGATATCACCACTGATTCCCCTGTTTTTCACATGAGAATTCTGGAAAAGCTCACCCCACTCACATCCGTTAGTTATACTGTTGCCCAAAAAGATGATATCTTTCGAAGTAACCGGAAGTTCTTCGAATAAAGTTGCACGTTGCTCATAGAATGTAGAATATTTGCGTTCTTGGGCAAATTGGGGAAGTGCAAAGAAAAGCCCCAACAAAAGTAAAGCAATGTTTTTCATTTTATAGTTGTTTTTTAGGTGAATAAATTAATCCTTCTACTGCTTTTTCACCATCCGGAGTAACAAAGACGGTAGTAAACATCCACTTGACAAGACGTGTTTCGTCCATTCTAAACTTGCCTATCGGCAACTTCAGGAATACTTTGTTCCAACCTTTATTTAAATGGACCAGCAATGGAGGACGCACCACACAATTTTCATTACCCAAAGGTACTTCATTACTTTTTACCCGATGAGTGGCTGTCCACACGGGAGGCATTATTTCCTGATCGTTAATCCATATCCGACTGCCTTTATAATCCCACTTTCCTTGTAATGGGGCCAAATCCATCTCGGAACGACTGTAATTCTGAAACTCGGCCCACAACCCCACTTCTTGATCTTTGGGAGAATAAACCCATGTATAAGCATAAGCGGTATGGTCTTCCTTAGGATTTTTATAAAAACCCGGAACCAATGTTCCCCAAACGTGACGCAGATAAATGCCGGCACCAATAGCTTCGCGTGTTCCATACGTTTTCCCTTTATACTCATAAGATTCTTTCAACTCCTGTTCGGGAGGAAATACTTTTGACAAGTCCCCATCGTTGGGAAAGGCATCGGTAATGTTCCATTTCACATTAGTCTGTTTCACATACGCAAAAGGATAGCCTTTGAATGTATGTTCTTTATGCCATAACATACGATTTTCAAAATCGGAAAACTCATGGAATGTTTCTGTATTCTCATCAGGAAACATCGTTCCATTCCCGTCGAAGTATTCTGATCCGCCACCTCTCCATGCACGCTCGGCAATGGCAAGCATATTGGGATACAATCCATTTTGAACAATCATATCTTCTTCTTTTGAAATCATCCGGTCATTCCATATAGCCAATATGGTACCGGCTATATCATCACTTCCTTCTACCTTATTATATATACGACTGTTATACAGGGCAACCAAATCGGCAAATGTATCGAAGTGATTCAAATAATGAAATTTGGAATCAATGGCAGGAATACCCGGTTGCGCCTTTCCACGATAGCTCCACAAATGGGTCATATCTATTTCTCCCGGCTTATAATGCCAACCGGGATTCCAAGAAATCACCTTCTTGCCTTTTGAACGCACATAAGATACCATTTCTGGAACAAAATCAGGATTAGTAAAAGCTACTTCATCGGTGCCGATATGCAAATAAGGCACATCAAAGGTCTCACAAACTTCATCTATCAACAGTTTCAAGATTTTCATTCCTTCAGGACTCTGCATATCGTGACGGAAAGTACGGATAAAGGCATCACTATGTCCCGGCATATCTATTTCGGGAATCAACATGACTTGATGTTGTTTACAAAAGTCCACCAATTCACGCGCTTCCTCCAGTGTATAATACTTACCCGGCATACGGATTGTATTAATACTGTCATTCAGCATCGGGAATATCTTACTCTCCAAACGCCATGCCTGATTCTCGGTAAGATGCCAATGAAATACATTGATTTTAAAACGAGACAGTATCTCTATTTCCCGTTTTAATTCTTCCATCGAAATATAGCTGCGACCTACATCCTGCATAAAGCCACGTATCCGGAAAGCCGGCCAATCCACAATCTCACAACCGGCAAAGTTGCTTTTCTTTCCTTTTTTCTTTTCTAACTGACGGAGCGTTTGCAAAGCCCAATACACCCCACGTTCTGTAACAGCCTCTATCTTAATCAATTTTCCGGACACAGACAATCTATATGCCTCATCCGGATTTAACTTGACCCCATCAATAACCGGAAGAAGTTCTACTTTAATCTCAGCAGTAGCTTTGTCTGCCAACTCCCCACCGGCATTTACAATAAAAGCCTCCCACTCCGACTTCAAAACCGGAGTAGAAAGCTTTACCTTTCCCATTGTAAACGACTTATCCGTTACTATATAACTCTGTGGCATAGGAAGTAACGGATAAGCATTTGTCTGTGCTATAATTATAGCACAGACAAATATCATACCTATGAGACAGGTTAATCTACATTTCATTTATTTAGTTTTGATAATATCCTTCAGTTTAATAGCCTGGAAAGTCATGTGAGCCACACTACTTTCATATAATATACCTACTGTTTCTTTATCAATCATAGTCAGGCAAGAATATCCCCAACCCCATCCGGCATCCAGCAACAACTGGTTTTCGGGCAACCAAGTCACTCCACCATCAAGGCTTGCCTTAATTGTGATGCTGTGACGATTCTTTGTATCATTCGGATTAGAGAACAACAGAATATCTTTGCCTAGCACATTGTCTTTGGCCTTCACACTAATCAGGCTCGCCATACATACCGGTTCCTGCAAAGAAGTACGAGAGGAAACATGCTCTTTCCAAGTTTTACCCATATCGGTAGTAGTAGATACCGCACGACTGCCGCCACGGTTATCGCGCATATTCAGCATCAATACCCCCGGCTCTATTTCAGCAACTTGTGATTCTGTCGTATTGGTACGTGCCAATGAACTGATATTCCATGTCTTACCATGGTCTTTACTATAGATAATACCTGCATTAGGAATTCTATCACTTCCGATATATTGGCTGGCAAATACCAACGTGCCATCATCCATCGAAATACCTCTACCCGGACCTTGTAACAAGAAATACCAAGAAGGATCTTTTACCTGTTCCGTAATATTTATCGGTTCAGACCATGTTTTACCGTCATCATCACTCTTCACCAACATAAGTTGTGCGGTATGATGCATATCCATTCCCGGTTGAGAATTCCACCAAGCACGTCCGTTACCCATTCCGTGTGTCCACGCTGCTATAATCCAGATAGTACCAGTCTTCTTGTCCACCAAGATAGCAGGGTCTCCCACCCCATTCTGAGCTTTTGGCAAACCTTCATGTTCACCGAAAGACATCGGAATACGCATCTTTTCCCAAGTCTGTCCGCCGTCTGTACTTCTGCTCAAACCTATTTCCACATATTCTTGCAAGTCTGCGCTGTTGTTGTGACGAACATCATATACACCAAGTAGCGTACCTTTATTGGAAGTCGCCAATCCCGGTATACGATAAGCTGCCACTCCATCATCACCGGCATGGCGAACACCAACTCCCATATAATGAGTATCAGTTTTACGCACCACTTTCACCGGAGCAGCCTGACCATCCATCGTTACACCTGTCACTTCTGCCGATACCTTTGCAAGCACGGAAGCTGTCGGTTTCATCTGTAAACTCACCCAAAAATAGTTCACCCCCGGATACAATTTTTGGTCTACTTTAAACACAATATCTCTTTTCGGAGCTTTTACTTCTGCTTTCAAAATCGAATAAGCAGGATTAGCAGCCAATGTCTTACCCGGAGTATTACTTGGAATATAATCAACGGGAGCAAAATAAGTTTTTCCTTTTCTCTCAGCACTTTCTGTTCCGCCATAATAAAGCTTCACTGCTTCTATTTCATTCAGATTCACTTCTTTGCCGAAACTAAGTTTCACATCATTCAACACCTGACTTTGCGTAGCATCTATACGCAAATTAAACAGTTCATTGTCCTGTCGTTCAATCAATACCGGGATACGTGTTTCGCGCACAGCAACCGTATCCTGCTTTTGAGCACTCATTTGTAAAGGAGAGAGGAATAAAAGAGTTCCTAACAACCAAGAAATTCGTTTCATAATATTATTGTTTAATTACGCGGGTAAAAATAAAATATTTTATTGTAATATGAAAATAAAAAGGTGATTCTTTATCTTTTTATGATAAAAAACCACCTTTATTTTATTATTTAGGCAAGAAATGCGATTAATATCCCGGAGTTTGTTCCAAAGCAGGGTTATTTGTCAATGTATTCTTGTCGATAGGCCACAACAAGCGTTGAGGGTAAGAAGCATCGGCAGTAGTGTACTCAAATACATATTCATTGCCGAAACGACGCAAATCATACCAACGTTTGCCTTCGAACATAAATTCCTTATAGCGTTCTCTCAATAAAACCTCATTGATACCGTCTTTGTCACCTGCCATATTCGGATACCCCATTGTGGCCGCATCATAATTAGTCTTATAAGCACGGGCACGTATCAAATTGATTTCGGTAGTCGGATCTCCTCCGGTCAACGACTTGGCTTCAGCCAACATCAACAATAAATCGGCATAACGGTATACAGGGAAATCATCGGCAAAAAGTCTTTCTGAAGCTCCCGACGGGGTAGTGCCACGATATTTATAAGGGAAACATCCTACATAATCGTGTGGTGCATCCATTGTAAAGGCAGCTTTCAGAGTTCCTTGTTTTCTGGTATCTAAGTCATCAAAGTTGTCGTACAACTCATTTCTTATAGGATAATACATGTTACCATTGAAATTCAATTCAAACTGTCCGTCTGTCTCTTTATCATAATAAAGACTCAATGTAGCTCTTTGAGGCACCAGATTATTTCTCCAACTGCCGCCAAACAAATCTGTTTCGTTCTGTTTATTATGAATGGTAAAGATAATCTCCTCATTACCTTTATCGTCATAAGCAAACACGTCTGTATAGTTTGGCATCAAATCAAGAGTTTCTCTGGAGATATGACTCTGAATGTCGGTCAAAGCATTCTGAGCAACTGTAGCATCGGCTGTTCCACCTCCCATTTGGCGACCGGACCACAAATAGACTTCAGCTTTCAGCATCAGTGTTGCAGCTTTCGACCAAAATGTACGTGATTCACGAAAACTGTAATCTGTGCCAAAATAGTCTTCCGAGCTTTGTATATCCGCTTTAATCTTTTCCATTATTTCCGTAGCCGGACTAGCCGCCTTATCCAGTTTACCGATTTCAAAGCCTGTGCTCGGTTGGTCTGTCCAAACCACATCTCCCCATGAACGAAGTAAATGGAAATAATAGAATGCTCTCAAGCCATACATCTGTCCCAAATAATAAGCCTTATCTTTCTCCTTTAACAAATTCGTATTGGCAGCTTTACTGATAAACAGATTTATCTGGTTAATATTACTATACAGACCTGCAAAGTTGCTCAATCCCGGACGTTCCTGACTTAATATATTAGAAGTAATTTCCTCCACCTTATTACTCTCTCCCGTCCATCCGGTAGAAGGATTATAAATATCCGAGCGCAACTCTCCTAAAATAAACATATTGAAAGAATTTGCACGTAAGCGACTGTGTACCCCATAAACAAACGAAGTAAACTGACCCTCACTCTCCCACATATTCTTATCGGTAATACTACTTACCGGATCCATATCCAAACATCCCGTCATTGTAAAAAGGGAAGCTGTCATGATGGCTAATGATATAATCTTATTTTTCATAAATCGTTTCTTCTTTTATTATAATAAACTTAGAATGATACAGAGGCACCTACCAACACTGTTCTCGGTGTAGGATAACGTCCGGTATCCACACCCGGATAAGTCAACGGAGCTTCGGGAGAAGAACCGCTATAGCCGGTGATATAGAACAAGTTCTGCCCCGTGATATACACAGACGCATTTGTCATGCCCACCTTAGACACCCAGTTAACAGGTAATTTCCAATTCAAAGTCAATTCTCTCAAGGCCAGATAATCCCCTTTTTCATAGAATCTGGAACTTCTATCATTAACAGAAGTAATATCGCTACCCTTCGTATCACGATAGATATTTTTCTTGTTGGTAGAGTCATCATAATAAGATTTCGGCAGATTGGTATTCGTATTCTCTTCCGTCCAAGTTTTCAGTCCTTCCTTAATTATATTCTTGAAACCAACAGACTGTCCCAAAGAACGCATAGCCACCATATTCAGAATAGTATGTCCCAAAGCAAAATCAAACCGTCCGTATAAAGACACATTCTTATAAGAAAGCGTAGTAGAGAAACCACCTGTCCATTTAGGATAAATATTACCTACTTTCACGCGGTCCAGCTGGTCTATTTTATGGTTTCCATCCAAATCCGCCCACAAAACATCACCCGGTTCAATGGGTTTTGTCAAACCATACTTCTTTTTATCGGCATCACTTACGTTAGGTCCATAAAGTCCGGCAATCATATCAATATAATCACCTGCCATGGTATTCACCTCATTCCAATCACTAAGAATCTTCACTTGCTTATAAGCATAAATATCTCCCATGGTATGCCCTTCCTGATAACCGCCTACCCAAATCACCTGTTGTGTTTTAGGGTCAAAAACCTGAGTACCGCCCTGGCGGTTGTTTTCGTTTCCATTATAAGGAAGCTTAATAATCTTATTATGTACCAATGAAGCATTAAAAGAGAAATCCCAGTTAAAGCCTTTCGGATTACGAATCAAGCTTAAGTTACCTTCCACTTCAAAACCGGTATTACGAAGACTTCCCAAATTTGTTTTGAAAGAATCAAAACCGGTATAGCCCGGCAAATTAACATTAGTCAGCAAATCGGATGTGGTACGGTTATAATAATCCAATATCAAATTATAACGATTATCCAAGAATCCCAAATCCAGCCCCAATTCAAAAGATTTACTCTTTTCCCATTTCAATTTTGAGTTAATCACTCCCGTATTCAAGATACCTGTCGTTCCATTATAAGCAGTCTGCTTATCATAAACTCCATACACGTCATAATTTCCAATGCCGTTTACATTACCGTTGATACCGTAAGAGATACGGGGTTTCACAGTAGATACTACTTTTGCCAGCTCACTATCCTTAAAGAAAGCTTCCTCGTGAACATTCCATCCGGCAGACACACCGGGGAAGAAGCCCCAACGGTTATCCGACAATTTAGAAATACCGTCATAACGCATCACAGCAGTAAACAGGTAACGCCGTTCGTAATCATAAGTCACACGTGCAAAACCGGAAGCGATACGATATCCCTGACGGTAAGAATAAGACCACATATTATCACGGCCGGAAACATTCAATGTCGGTATCTGGTCGAAAGGAGCGCCATCGGCTGTGCCTTTATATTGCAAATATTGATTTTCAAAGTATTCACCTCCCACCATGGCAGAAACATTATGCTTCTCTTTAAAAGTATCGGTATATTCCAACTGCAAACTATGCTGTTGCTGAATAGTACGTGTATATTCGAAAGAGGCTTTACGCTGCGTATTTTCATTCCAATAGTCACGATACGCCTTATCAAAAGTTTCTTTCGTATAATCTGAATAATATAACGAGCTGTTTTCTCTCAAATACAATTTATCTTTAATCAACTCAAGATCGGCACCAATATTCAGCGTAGTGCGGCGGGTATTGTTTTTATTAGTCAACTTATCGAGCCAATACAAAGGGTTACCATCTCTTTTACCATAACCATAGTTGGGCGAACCATCCGGCAGGAAAGGATTCCATGTCGGTTCCACACTCTGTAAACGTTCGAACAAGTCAGCCGTATCATCATAATACAATTGCGGAGCTTCTGAAGTAGAGAAATTCACCCCTCCCTTGATATTCAAGATAGGCAATACTTTATAGTTACCGTTCAATGTACCGCTAAAACGTCTGTACTGAGTACCTTTTACAGTACCATCTTCCGAGTAATAGCCCAACGATGCAGCAAAAGTACCTTTTTCATTACCGCCGGTAAAGTTCAGATAGTGGTCTTGAGTGAAGGCAGGATCTTTATATACTTCATCTCTCAAAGTAGTGCCATAATCTTTAAACACAATTTGCTTGCCCGAAATAGGGTCAGTCATTTGTCTCCATCCGTCCTGCAGTAAATCTTCATTGCCATCCAGGTATCTGATAGAAAATTGTTCAGGGTTATTCTGACCGTACACAGCACCATAACCGCGCATACCATCAATTTGTGATAAGCTACCACCCGAATACTGACGTCCCAAACGTCCGTATTTAATGTAGTTTTCGGCATCCATGTATTCATATCCTTTGCGGGCAAAGTTCAGACCACCCTTAAATTTATAAGAAATCTGGGCAACCCCCTCTTTTCCTTTCTTGGTCTGCACCAAAATGACACCGTTATTGGCACGGGCACCATAAATAGCAGTCGAAGCTGCATCTTTTAATACTTGGATTGACTCGATATCCGCTGGATTGACATCATCCATCGAGCGAACAACTCCGTCTACTACCACCAGCGGACTTCCGGCAGATTCGATACCGGCACCACCACGCAGTACGATAGTGGGCGAACTACCCGGAGCACCGGATGTATTTGTCACCCGCAAACCACTGACAGACCCCTGCAATGCCTGTGCCGCATTAGCAATCGCTGCATTTTCGAGTACCTTATTATCCATTTTTGAAATAGCCGTAGTCATAGTAGAGCGTTTTTGCTTCACACCATATCCCACAACTACTACCTCATCCAACACTTCAGTATCTTCTTTCAACACCACCTTGTAATGGCTCTGTGCGCCCACCACAATTTGCTGTGATTTGTAACCAAGAAAACTCACTTCAAGTTTTGCTCCTTCCGGAACTTGAAGAGTAAAGTTACCGTCTACGTCAGTTATTGTACCATTTGTTGTGCCCATTTCCAGAACACTTGCCCCGATAATCGGTTCTCCGGTAGCATCTTCCACCGTTCCCGTTACCGTCTTTGCTTGTGCTAATACACTAATTGAGAAGCATAAGCACATCATTAAAAAGAGAGCCTTCTTCATGAATCTCAGATTTAGTTGATAATTTAATGTTTAAATAAATAAGTTTAATTAATCGTCAGTCTCAAAACAACCATATAAGCAAATATTTTAATCTGCAAGGCGAATATATACTCGCATTTTTAATATATACAATCTACAAAACAAACAATATCATTTATTAGCGTTATTTTTTAAGAAAAAGCTAAATAATAAGAGACTTTTTCAAAAGTTTCATAATGGAATAACTAGAAAGAAGAAAAAAGGTTCACAGAGGGAAAGTATTATTTAGAAAAAACCTCCTGACAGAAGCCTGTCAGGAGGTTGCTAAATTCGTACACCCGATGAGAATCGAACTCATATCGTCGGAACCGGAATCCGGTATTCTATCCATTGAACTACGGGTGCGTTATTTTAATGAACGTGCAAAAGTACAAAATATATCTTCTTTCTCCTAATAAAAAACAGATTTTATGAAGTAAAATGATATTTTGCTCGTTAATTTAAGCATAAAACAATCAATTTGACTATATTTTCAGCCAAAACAATAACATTATCACAAATAATTTCTATATTTGCGAACTATTAAAATAATTAGAACAATATATAATGAGTTACCTTATTAAACCTGCCAACTATAAACCTTTGCTGGATTTAAAGCAAACAGAGTTGGGCATCAAGCAAATAAAGGAGTTCTTCCAGCAGAACTTATCATCAGAGTTACGCCTTCGTCGTGTGACGGCCCCATTGTTCGTTTTGAAAGGAATGGGTATCAATGATGACCTAAGCGGAACCGAACGTCCTGTTTCTTTCCCAATCAAAGACTTAGGAGACGCACAAGCAGAAGTTGTTCACTCACTTGCCAAATGGAAAAGACTTACTTTGGCAGAATATAATATCGAGCCTGGATACGGCATTTATACTGATATGAATGCTATCCGTGCAGACGAAGAGCTGGGCAATCTGCATTCACTCTATGTCGACCAATGGGACTGGGAACGAGTGATTACCAAAGAACAACGCAACGTCCATTTCCTGAAAGAGATTGTCACACGTATATACGCAGCCATGCGCCGCACCGAATATATGGTATGTGAAATGTATCCGCAAATCAAACCGTTCCTGCCCCATGACATCCATTTCATCCATTCGGAAGAATTGCTGCAGATGTATCCGGACAAGACTCCGAAGGAGCGTGAACACGCTATTGCACAAAAATACGGAGCCGTATTTATTATTGGTATCGGATGCCGGTTAAGCGATGGAAAAGAACACGACCTCCGTGCACCAGACTATGACGACTATTCTACAGTCAACCCCGAAAATAATTTGCCGGGATTGAACGGTGACCTATTGGTTTGGGACAAAGTACTCGACCGTTCAGTGGAACTTTCTTCAATGGGTATCCGTGTAGACAAGGAAGCACTGCTTCGTCAACTGACTCTGAGCGGACAGGAAAAGCGTAAAGAACTCTATTTCCATAAACGCCTGTTGGAAGGCACACTGCCCCTCTGTATCGGAGGCGGTATCGGACAGTCACGTTTGTGTATGCTCTACCTGCAAAAAGCACATATCGGAGAAATTCAAGCCAGCATTTGGCCTGAGGAAATGAGAAAAGAATGTGCACAACTGGGCATGCAACTCATTTGATAATCAATCAGCCCTATTTTTAAGCACGAATCGGCCGGATTCGTGCTTTTTATTTGTCACATTTACAAAATACGCTTATCTTTAGGGCATGTTTTAACTAAAAAGGAATTAGAATGAACGTACAAATAGAAGAAAGCTGGAAGCAACATTTGGCTCCTGAATTTGAAAAAGACTACTTCGTGAAACTTACTAACTTTGTAAGACAAGAATATCAGACTACCACTGTCTACCCTCCCGGAAGATTGATATTCAACGCTTTCAACCTTTGCCCTTTTAACAAAGTGAAAGTGGTAATTATTGGGCAAGACCCCTATCATGGCCCCGGACAAGCGCATGGCCTTTGTTTTTCGGTAAATGACGGTGTTCCTTTTCCACCTTCCTTGCAGAATATTTTCAAAGAAATACAAAGCGACTTGGGAACTCCTATCCCCACCACAGGAAATCTGACACGATGGGCTAACCAGGGAGTGCTGATGCTCAACGCCACACTGACAGTACGCGCACACCAGGCCGCTTCGCACCAACGCCAAGGCTGGGAAGAATTTACCGATGCAGCTATTCGAGCATTGGCAGAAGAAAGAGAAAATCTGGTATTTATCCTATGGGGAGCTTATGCACAGAAAAAAGGAGCATTTATCGACAGAAACAAGCACTTAGTACTGGCATCCGCACATCCGTCACCCCTATCAGCATATAACGGATTCTTCGGAAACAAACATTTCAGCCGAGCCAATGAGTATCTGACAGCCCATGGGCAACAACCCATACAGTGGTAGACTTCTCTATCTTTTTAATACCAAGTAACCGAGCTGCCCGTATTACTACGCTGGTCCCATTTCAGTGCATCCGTCAGCAAGTTCGAAGCTGCACGGATACTGAAATTATAAGAAGTAAACGGACCGAACACCAAACCACAACTCATATTGAAACAGTGCAAGTCACGGCTGATATTCACCGTTGTCATAGACATCTCCTTAGTATTAAAGTCATAACCCGAAGAACAGTTGATATTCCAACGGCTGCCTAATTTTATATTACCCGACACATTCAGTGAATGACTGACCGCATAAGGATAACGCATACTCTTCTTATTAATTTCCTTCGACCTGTCTTCACTGATGCTGTAGCTATAACTCAAACTCAGAGACCACGGCATCTTGAATGCCATATACCCATCCGTATCCACAGCTGCAGCTTCCGTCTTGCGCAAGCCGGATTTATCCTCGTCTTCCTTTTCAGTATTTTCGTCATCATATTGATCAAGCGCCTCGTTGTCATTCCCTTTATTCTTATCTTTCGAGTCCTTATCATCCTTCGGACCGAACCACTTCTTCCATGTATCATTATTCAATGTGTAAGAGAAAGAACCGCTATATCCTTTAAAACGTCCAAAACGTCCATAAGACCATTCTGTACGGTCATTATCTACCACATTTCCGTTTTCATCAAACTTATACCCATACGTAGCAAACGATGTATTCATGCTGAAAGTATAACTCTTTGTCAGTTTCAAACGCAGATTCATGCTCAAGTCACTCCACGGACGAGTTTCAGCCGCCGCATTATAAGTAAGCGATGCCGATAACTGGTCAATGAGACTCACCTTCTTTATGGAGTCATTAGCCGTTTTCACCTTCATTTCCACATTATTATCCAGTGCGAAAGTAAAGCTCTCCGACTTTCCTTTACCCGGAGGTGAGAATGACTGACCGGCAAACGGTGAATATTCCACAGTGCGCACCTCTCCATTCTCGTCCGTATATTGATACGTTTTGTAATATCCATAATGAGAAGCCCCGAAATCAGGAGCATAATTGACAGAAACAGACGGAGTCATGACATGGCGGATAGCATCAATCCTATCACCAAACAGTTTCTTCCAAGGCTTATACATACCATACAGTTTAGTATTCACCTGAATACCCATTCTGTAATCATATACACGGCTAAACCCATTGATGGTATCCCGCTTCACATTTCCGACAGCATTAGGATCATAGCTTTGCTCAATCTTGCGTGTATACCAACGTTCGGTATAATTGAATGAAGGCACCACATTAAAGTATTTGAACAGAGTGAAAGTAGCGGAAACCGGAATATTATGTTGCATACCATTATTCCATTTACTGATACCCTGCTTCAGAATCAAATTATCTTTTGTATTGATACTATTGGTCAAATGCCCCGTATACTGAAAAGAAATTTTCTCATACCAGCGTTCGTCTCCGGCACCGTTCTTGCGTTTGAAAGGATAAATACGGTTCAAAGAAATATTCAAGTCGGGCAATGTGACATTAATAGATGAGTCTTTCGTATTCTGAGAAAGGTTGAACGTACTCGACAGATTCAAACCGATTTCGGGAAAGTTGCGCGAATAGCTCACACTTGATGTCTTGGTATTATTTGAGTATTGGTTAGGATCATACAAACTGCTGATGCTCCGGCGGTCGTAACTGCTGGTAGCAAAATTCACATTGGCAGAGAATGAACTGTTCGGGCTTGCTTTTGCATCCTGACGATGGCTCCATGAAAGTTTGAAGTCCTTCGTCACACTATAGTCCGGCATATTTTTTTCACCGGTCTTGGTCACCAAATAACTGGCATTAAAGTTGCCGCTATATTTATACCTCTTATTATAATTGGACTGTGCAGAAAGCCCCCATGACCCTTTCGTAAAGATTTCACCCAAAAGCTTCAAATCCATACGGTCACTGATGGCAAAATAATATCCGCCGTCACGCAAATAGAAACCGCGATTCATTTCATCACCATAAGTAGGCATGATGAATCCTGAAGAGTAGCTGCTGTTGAAAGGGAAGAACCCGAATGGCACGGCAATAGGCAGAGGCACATCTTCCACTACCAACTGTGCGGGTCCAAAAACCACGTTCTTCTTGGGGCGTACTTTCGCCATCGAAAGTTTCAGATAAAAGTGAGGATGATCATGCTGGTCACAAGTAGTATATCTACCGTGACGAAGATAAAGCTCATCACCCGCTCCTTTTTTAGACTCTTCACTGGTGACATATCCTTCACCCTGCTGAGTCACGATATTGTTGATAAATCCTTTTTTAGTCTTGAAATTGTAGCGCATGATTTTAGACTCGTATGGAGTCTCTCCATCCTTAAAGATAGGAGTACCGGTTTCTACGCCTACCGAATCAGGAACACCGCGGGCGTATACCGTACTACTGTCCATATTCATGGTGATTACGGCAGAAGTCAGTTCAATCTTTTCATAGTTCACCTTTCCGTCGCCATACAGATGCGCATATCCGCCTTCGGTAAATACAATGGAATCGTTAGCCTCATATACTACGGGAGCGTCCAATGGCTGTTTCTTTTTAGGTGCAACAGTATCTACCGAAAGCGTATCTACCTGTGTTGTATCTACGTTCAGGGTATCTCTACCTGATGCCGGGTTCCTCCTTCTGCGTTGTGCGCCCGAGCTTAACGAAAGCATCAGGCAGGCAAATAGTAGTAAAAATGGTATAAATCTATGTCGTTTTAGTGGCGTCATTCACAATACTTTTACGCTTTGGGGAGCAAAATTAAGCATAATCCGCCAATTATGAACTATTAAGCGGATATTTAATTTATTTTATTAGTTACTCAGAGCCTGCTTAAATTTTCCTCAATCATAATCTTACAGTTCCCATTTGACCGGTACGGCATCTGACACATTTGGCCTTTGTCCCCTAAGTCAACACCTATGGGCGTGATATTCCAAAAGAAAGTCAAAACAGGTTCTTTGTTTACAACCAGCCAATCTCACAAAAGATTTTTAAAGGAATAACAGCGATAATTATTTTTTCAGATTTCCACATTTTTTCTCTATCAATAGAATATGCTCATCGATTAATCTATTGATACTATCGTTAGGAAGTTTGAAAAATGTAGAGTCAATACTATACAACTGGGTAAACAAACATCTGCAATACTCTTTGGCTTGTATTGTATCTATTCCTCTTTCTGCCATGACTTTTACAAACGCCGCAACATTCTTGTCTAAATGTTTCTCAAAAAGAACAGTATTACTTTCCTTTTTACTATTACATCCGCATACAAATGAAGCCAGCACTAAGCATATCAACAATATTTTTTTCATAATTATCCGATTTTATTCATATTCATGCCAAGAGAAAAACCAGTACCACCATCTTAATCTAAATGAAGATGATTCACACAGTTCATTCGATAATCACTTTGGAATATACTTCATACTTGGGAATATGTTCATTTTCCCATATTAGTTTAAGATATTGCAATATTATAAAAACGAAATGACACAAGCAAGAAAAACAGGATCTATTCATTCGTATTATCACCTTTCCATCTCCCCCTATACGTGCAGATTTATATGTATATACGTGTAGCCCGATGCGTATATATGCGTAGGCTTATGCATACGTACGTGTAGGCCTGTGCCACCGTATGTGTAGACCCATGCGTACGTACACAAAAAGACCTTGATGTTTTCAAAAAAGCTCGGGGAGTTTTTGGAAAAGTTCGGGAAGTTTTTTAAAAACATCAGCACCTTTTCATGTAGAGGCAGATGGAATCACCCCTCCCCAATCCGGTCATTCCTTCTTTTCCCTTCATCCTTACATTTTAATCAAAACACACTGGCTGTCAAATGGTTGAAGATGACAGTACATCCCTTCATCCTCGTTTCAGCCGTGCTTCCCAAGTCCCTTCACAATCTGCCTTCAAAGCACACAATGCAAGCTGTGTACTCCTACACATCTTTTCAGCCTGCCGTTTTTTGTAGGAACAGACCCGTATGTCTGCCCGGGAACAGTTCACTTCAAGCTATCGGGGCTATCAGGCGGACACATGGGTCCGCCCCTACAGTCAATGAAAGCGCTATCGAAAAAGTTAAAAAGCAATTCCCGCTTTTTACGAATGAAAGGAGGTTGAAAGAGCGGTGACGGGATGTCCCTTCATGGCCGGAAGCCTATCAACAGGACGTTTCAACGGCTAATGAAAGGAGAGAGGAAGAAACGATTCGGCTGATACGGAAGCTTTATAATAAAAAGATTTCAGCCATTTTTAAACAAGCTCTAAGTCTTATTCTATCACAAGAAACATTCACACCAATGCTTAAAGCGTATCACTCCATCTTCTCCATAGCGCGAAATGCTTTTCAACGCCTTTTCTACGCTTTTCTCTCTGTCAAGATGTGTTTTAGAAAAGAATTTATCTGCAAAACAAATAACCTGCTCTTCTATCGAAACAGGAACCATATCACGATGCGGAATCGGTAAATCCTGCTCTATGATGCTTTGTAATGACATTCCGGCCCCAGTGTGACGCTCGCAAACCAATGCATGGCGGGGATACCCTTCGTTCATCAGCAATTCGGAGCCTAAATAGCCGTGACAAATGTATGGATGAGTGCCAAAACACTGAATACCGGAAGCGTCAGTCATAAAAATACCGATGTCGTGCAACAGGGCGGCCTCTTCCAAAAAACCGGTATCCAAATGAAGTTCCGGGTGTTTGACGGCAATCTGCAACGCTTTGTCAGCTACCGAACGACTATGGGTGAGCAGAATATGTTTCAACTCGTTTTCTTCAGGATAATATTTATTAATGATAGCAAGTGCGTCCATCTTCAATTAAATTCTTATTTTTGTGCAATATTACAAAATAATCCGCATATAAACATGAAAACAAAATATCTTTTCCTTCTTTCTTTTTTGTTTATTATCAATGCTTTGTCTGCCCAGAAGGTAATAAACGGAGCCGAACAAATGGAAACTCTGCTCCCTTTGCTGGGCAGCAAACGGGTGGCATTGGTGGTAAACCAAACATCAATAATAGGCAATGTACATCTGCTGGATACACTGCTTGCCTCGAATATCAACATAAAAAAAGTATTTGCGCCCGAACACGGATTCAGGGGAAATGCCGATGCCGGCGAAACAGTTAAGAACGGCAAAGATATCAGCACAGGTATCCTTATCCAATCACTCTACGGAAAAAACAAGAAACCCACGCCACAACAGATGCAGGACATCGATGTGGTGGTGTTCGATATTCAGGATGTAGGAGCACGATTCTATACTTATATCAGCACCATGCATTATGTAATGGAAGCATGCGCAGAGAACCATAAAGAGCTGATTGTCACCGACCGGCCTAATCCTTGTGACTATACGGACGGCCCTGTTCGGATAAAAGAATTAAAAAGCTTCGTAAGCATGCACCCCATTCCTGTGTTGCACGGCTGCACTGTGGGCGAACTCGCGCAAATGATAAACGGTGAAGGATGGCTGGCGGGGAAACGGAAATGCAAGCTGACTGTCATTCCCGTAAAGGGATGGAAACACGGTGATTCTTACTCTCTTCCTGTGAAACCTTCTCCCAATCTGCCTAACGACCAGGCAATTGCGCTTTATCCTTCACTGTGCCCCTTCGAAGGCACTGCCATCAGTGTGGGCCGGGGCACCCATCACCCTTTTCAAGTCATCGGCTCGCCGGACATCCGCCTGTCTTCCTTCCGGTTCAAGCCGGAAGCTTTGGAAGGTTTTGACAAAAATCCAATGTACAAAGGACAGTATTGCTATGGAAATAACATGAAAAGCCTGTTGCCCCCTAAAGGGTTCTCTTTAAGATACGTCATAAGTTATTATCAGGAATACAAGAATATGGGAAAGGCCGATAAATTCTTTACCCGCCCTCAGTGGTTTGACATTTTGGTGGGAAACCGAAAGGTCAGAAAGCAAATCACGGAAGGAAAAAGTGAAGAAGAAATTCGTGCCGGATGGCAAAAGGAACTGGAGGAATATAAAAAGATGAGAGAAAAATATCTGATTTACGAATAAAATACCTAGCTTTGCAAACCTAAAAAACGATATAAAATGAAATATTTACTACATACATTTTACTTGCTGACAACTCTATTTTTCATTACGTCGTGCGGAGTAGACCGCAGTGGAGAGTATTACGCACTCGTGGGCGATGATATGTGGATAGAGGAAGTGATGAAACAGCACTATCTGTGGTACGACCAAATGCCCGAAATTTCTGAAAAGGATTATTTTGCCGAACCGGAGGAGTTTCTACGGAAGTTACTCTATTCGCAGGCATTGGATGGAAAGGGTGACCCATTCTCGTATGTAGAAATGAAGACCAATGTCAGCCGTTCTTTCCTCAACCAGACATCGACTTACGGATTCGATTTCGAACTCGTCACCGATCCGCTGGGAACAACTTCACACACCTATGCGCGAGTATTGTTCGTTCTTCCCGATTCACCGGCATCCGAAGCGGGGCTTCGACGCGGCGACTGGATTTCTGCCGTAGGAGATGCACAAATCAATGTCAACAACTATGGTTATCTGATTTCGGGAGGCGCTACCACATTGACCAGAAAAAGTATCATTGCCAGTGAAGGCGACTATGTTTGGACGGATGTCGACGTGCTTTCTATCGGAGCATCGCGTCCGGTAGAAGTAAATCCTTTTTATGTCAATAAAGTATTTAATGTAGACGGCAAGAAAATTGCCTACATGGTATATAACAAATTCAGTACCGGGCCCCTAGACAACGGATACGAAACAGACTACGCACAACAGATGTTGCAGATTTTCTCGGAATTCAAGAGTGAAGCTCCTGATGCATTTATTCTTGACCTCCGTTATAATCCCGGCGGCTATCTGACGTGTGCGCAAGAACTAGCCAGCCTGCTGGCTCCGGAATCGGCGCTCGGCAAACCGTTTTGCACCATGCAATACAATGATATTACAACTCCGCAAGACACAACTTATAATTTTATATCGACAACTTCGGCACAGAATCTTAATCTGAACAAACTGTATGTCATCACTTCTACTTTTACGGCTTCGGCATCCGAAGCCGTAATCAACTGTCTGCGTCCTTACATGGGTGACGACAATGTGGTCGTGATAGGTGAAACTACAGTCGGAAAACCGGTTGCCATGTCCGGCTACACCAAAGATGAGATAGACTTCATCTTATGGCCGGTAGTGGCATACGTCCTCAATGCCGATGGAAAAGCGGATTATGTAAACGGCATCACCCCCGATTATAAATTGAACGAAAGAGGACTTATCTCTCCCCTCCTCCCATTGGGCGATGAAAACGAGTTGATGCTGAGAAATACCCTCTCATTAATTACTACCGGTACAATGCCCGATGCGGAAAAGTCGGAAGAAACAGAAACCCAATCGGCAAAAGTACTTTATAACTCATTCAGCAGAAAGAAAATAAACGGCGTGCTGTTACGCTAAATACAAAAAAATTCACTCCGCTAAACAAAATAAGTCAGGCAGGTGTTATTTAGCCAAATAACCATTAAAAACCTGACTTAACAATGAAAAAAGTATTTATTGCAGCAGCTTTGGCTGCCATGATTGTTTCTTGCGGCTCCAAAGGAAATAAATCTGCCGAAATGATAGCCGAAAGTGAAAGTGACTCTCTGTTTGCAGTCAATGACAGCACTTTGGGCGATTTACAGACCTATACCTACGAAGGGGTTTTGCCGGGTGCCGATGTCTCGGGCATCAACTATCTGCTCACCCTGCAGGAAGTGGGAGAAGACTCTCTGGGTACATATAATTTGACTACCACTTACCTGGGTGCCAACAACGGGCAAGACCAGGTCTTTTCTGATAGCGGTACCGTTGTAACCATTATCGGTATCCCCAATGACAGCACCGCCATTATCTACCAACTTGTTTCGGCAGCTCCCGGCCATGAAAAAACCAATTTTGTAGCCGAAGGCGACAGTGCGCTGACCATGGTGGGCAAAGATTTCAAAAAAGCGATATCAAAACTGAACTACACGCTCAAAAAGAAGTTTTAACGAATAGCTTTGTCCGATGAGAAAATGTTCACAAAAAAAATGATTGTAGTGAACAAAAGCGTAACTCCTTCGTTTTTAGGAGTACAACAAACGAAAAAAATTAGTATTAACTTAAACAAAAACTTGACATGAAAAAATTAATTCCTATCCTTCTGGCGGTCTTTGCCTTGGTATCTTGCGAAAAAGACCCGGACATGGACAAACTGGACAATGAGTATCTGGTATTTACCAATCATGACACTAGTGCTAAATTCAACAGCTTCAGCACTTATTACGTTCCCGACAGCATTCTTGTAATCGGTGATTCTAAAGAACCGGAATACTGGAAAGATGATAACGCTCAACTGATTATCAGCGCATTCGTTGCAAAAATGGACGGCGCCGGTTATATGCGTGCATTAGACAAAGAAGATGCCGACCTCGGATTGCAATTGAGCTACGTAGCCAGCACTTACTACTTTAGCGGCTATTATAACAACGGCCCATGGTGGAACTATTATCCCGGTTATTGGATTCCCGGATACTGGGGAGGATACTGGGGAGGTGGATGGTACTACCCGTACTCCATCACTTATAGCTACAGCACCGGTTCATTACTGGCTGATTTAGTTAATCTGGGTGCACCCGAAGGAGCTAAAGAAAAACTACCTGTTGTATGGAATGCCTACATCAGCGGTTTAATCGGTAGCAGCGGAAGTCTGAATGTGAACCGTGCTACAACGGCTATCAATCAGGCATTTACTCAGAGCCCTTATTTGAAGAAATAAACAAATAAATCATTTTAATAAATTAGCAAGTTTATGAAAACTATAAAATATTTTACTTATAGAATAATGGCGGTAGCTGCCATCGCCATTGCCTTTGCTCTACCGGCAAAAGCACAAATCACTCCGATGACCTACTTTAATGTAGACTGGCAGTTCAGTGCTCCCATCAGCAACAACTTTTCAAACAAAGCAAGTGGCTGGGGTATGAACTTTGAAGGTGGATATTATGTTTTGCCCGATTTATCTATCGGTGCATTTATCAACTATCACACTAACAATGAATACATTCCGCGTCAGACATTGCCTATCAACAATTCGTCTGCACTGACCACCGACCAGCAACACTCCGTATTCCAGTTGCCTTTCGGTTTTGCCACTCACTATCGCTTCAGTGACGGTGTCTTTCAACCCTACATCGGATTGAAGCTGGGTGCCAACTATACAAAGATGTCTAGCGACTTCTACATCTACGAAGTGAAAGATGATACATGGGGCTTCTATGTATCTCCCGAAATCGGTGTAAACATTTACCCATGGCCCAACAGCATCGGTTTCCATTTGGCCGGATTCTACAACTACTCCACCAACAAGGGAACTGTATTTAACTACGACATGGATAAACTACAAAACTTCGGATTCCGCGTAGGTGTGGCTTTCTAAAGAAAACTAAACTATTCTGTAAAATGAAAGGGTTATCCGTGCATGAAAGCAGGGTTAACCCTTCTTTTTTTATTTAATAAAATTAAATTCTGCAGAGGTTCATAATATATTAATTACATTTGTATGATATTTATTCAGCTAACACAAATAAACGTATGGAGAAATCCGATAGCATCATTATTATACCGACCTATAACGAGAAGGAGAATATAGAAAATATTATCCGGGCTGTATTCGGCCTGGAGAAGTTCTTTCATATTTTAATTATAGAAGACAGTTCTCCTGACGGCACAGCGGCCATTGTACGCCGGTTGCAGCAGGAGTTTCCCGACCGCCTGTTCATGATAGAGCGCAAGGGTAAACTGGGGTTGGGAACTGCCTATATCACCGGGTTCAAGTGGGCGATAGAAAAAGGATATGACTATGTATTCGAAATGGACGCCGACTTCAGCCACAATCCCAATGATTTGCCCCGATTGTATGACAAATGTGCCCATGAAGGTTATGACGTAGCCATCGGCTCGCGTTACGTCAGTGGAGTAAATGTTGTAAACTGGCCGATGGGACGTGTCTTGATGTCTTATTTTGCATCGAAATATGTACGCATCATCACCGGTCTGCCCATCCACGACACCACAGCCGGATTCAAATGCTATCGTCGGCAAGTACTTGAAACCATCGGATTGGACAAAATCCGTTTCAAAGGATATGCCTTCCAAATAGAAATGAAATTCACCGCTTATAAATGCGGATTCAAAATAGCCGAAGTCCCGGTTATCTTTGTCAATCGCGAACTGGGGACTTCCAAAATGAACAGCAGCATTTTCGGCGAAGCGATTATGGGAGTTATCCAACTGAAATGGTATAGCTGGTTCCATAAATATCCTCAAAAGAAAAACTTATGAAACGTACTTGGATAAAGAATGCACGAATTGTGAATGAAGGAAAGACTTTTCACGGTTCGGTTGTAATTGAAAATGACAGAATAGCGGAAGTAATGGCAAACGGCACTCTCCCACTCCATCCCTGTGACGAGGAAATAGATGCCGGAGGTTGCTACCTGATACCCGGTGTGATAGATGACCATGTGCATTTTCGCGACCCGGGACTGACTCATAAGGCGGATATGCATACAGAGAGTACAGCAGCAGCTGCCGGAGGGGTGACTTCTTTTATGGATATGCCCAATACAACTCCACAGACCACCAATCTCGAAGCGCTGGAAGCTAAGTTTGCCGATGCCGCCACGAAAAGTGTAGTGAATTACTCATTTTATTTCGGTGCCACCAACAACAATGCAGATATGCTGCCCCAACTGGACAAAACCCGTATATGCGGTGTAAAACTCTTCATGGGAGCCAGTACCGGCAATATGCTGGTAGACCGCATGGAAGTGTTGCGCAAAGTTTTTGCCAATGCCGGCATGCTGATTGCCACCCACTGCGAGGAACAATCCATCATCAGTGCAAATACTGCTGCTTTCAAAGAAAAATACGGAGAAGACCCGGACATCAAATATCATCCCGAAATACGGAGTGCAGAGGCTTGTATGCACTCTTCTTCTCTGGCAGTAAAACTAGCCAAAGAAACAGGAGCACGCTTGCACATTTTACATGTGAGCACGGCCGACGAACTGAGCTTATTTGAAGACAAGCCACTGAGCGAAAAGCAGATAACATCAGAGGCATGTGTTTCGCATCTCTACTTCTGCGATAAAGATTATGAAACGCAGGGAGCACGCATCAAGTGCAATCCGGCCATCAAGACTGCAGCCGACCGTGAAGCATTACGACAGGCTTTGCCCACCGACCGTATCGATGTAATCGGTACCGACCATGCCCCCCATTTGCTGAAAGAGAAACAAGGCGGTGCTTTAAAGGCCGTTTCGGGTATGCCGATGATACAATTCTCGTTGGTGGCCATCATGGAACTGGTACGGGAAGGAGTACTGACCATCGAACAACTGGTACAGAAAATGTGTCATGCTCCCGCTGAATTATATCATATAGAAGAGCGGGGATTTATCCGACCGGGGTATTATGCCGATTTGGTTCTGGTAAACCCCGACAGTCAATGGACGGTCACTTCCGACTGCATCTTGAGCAAATGCGGATGGAGTCCTATGGAAGGACAGACATTCCACTCGAAAGTAGAAAAAACGTTCGTCAATGGGCATTTAGTCTATCACAACCACCAAGTGGACGAAGCTCACAGAGGAAAAGAACTGAGATTTAAACGATGATTGTACATTACAAAATACACCAGGTCAGTGAATACATAAACTGGATTTATTTCTTTCATGCATGGGGATTCCAGCCTAAATATGCTGCCATAGCCGATATACATGGTTGCGATTCATGCCGTGCCATGTGGTTGGCCGGTTTTCCCGAAGAAGAACGGTCGAAAGCTGCAGAAGCAATGCAACTGTCGAAAGAAGCCAACAGAATGTTGAATGAACTGGATGCCGATTTTGAGACGCATGGTGTTTTTCGTCTGATGGACGCCAATGCCGATGGCGATAATTTATGGTTGGACGGTGATACACGTTTTCCTTTGCTGCGGCAGCAGGCAGCTAAACTCAAAGCAGACGAACCGTTTCTCTGCTTGAGCGATTTTATACGTCCCCTGTCGTCGGGCATCAAAGATAAAATAGGAGCATTTGCCACCACTGTGGATGCCGGTATGGAACATCTTTACGACAGAGATGACTATAAACGGATGTTGGTGCAGACCCTTGCCGACCGTTTGGCGGAAGCAACTGCCGAGAAATTGCACGAAGATATCCGCAAGACGGTATGGGGATACGCTCCCGACGAGAATCTTAATATAAAAGATTTACATAATGAGAAGTATCAGGGAATCCGCCCTGCCGTCGGCTATCCTTCATTGCCCGACCAATCCGTCAATTTCGTATTGGACGAACTGCTGGACATGAAACAAATCGGTATCTCCCTGACCGAGAATGGCATGATGAGACCTCATGCTTCTGTCAGCGGACTGATGTTCGCCCATCCTGCCTCGCGCTATTTCTCCATAGGGAAAATAGGCGAAGACCAACTGGCCGATTATGCCAACCGGCGCAGGATGAGTATAGAGGAAATGAAAAAGTTTCTGGCTGCCAATCTATAGATATCATAAAAAAAGACTCATTGCCATGATGCTAATAAAACTCTTTATATTTTTCTTATTACTGTTGGTATTGCCCGACTGGTATATATACAGAGCTTACATCCGCCGTGTTTCACAAAAATGGATTCGCTGGGCTTATTGGATACCAACATTATTCCTACTCACAGGAATGGCGGTGATTTTCTCTATCCACGAGCCAATGCCCGATTCCATGTATCGGCTTAGCAATTTTCTGTTGATATTCCTATGCTTTGCCGTACCTAAAGCCATATTTGTCATCGTCATCCTTATCATGAAACTGCTTTTCCTCATTTCGGGACGAAGGCTCTATGGAGGCTATATTGCAGGCGTACTGGCACTGGCATCATTGGCATACGTCGTATATGGCTCTACCGAAGGGAAACAGCATTTTCAAATCAGAGAAGTGACTATCGGCTATAAAGATTTGCCGGATGCTTTTGACGGATATCGCATTCTCCAACTGTCGGACATCCATTCGGGCAGTTGGACACGAAATGGAAAAGCAATACAAAAAGCCGTGGATATGGTCAATGCCGAACAAGCTGACTTGGTGGTTTTTACAGGTGACATTGTCAACAACATAGCCACCGAGCTAGATGAATTTATACCCATACTGAGCCAGATAAAAGGTAAAGACGGAGTCTACTCAGTACTGGGGAATCATGACTATTCTCCCTATATCAAATGGAAGACAGAAGCTGAACAACAAGCCAATCTCGACAGTTTGTCGGCTAAAGAAGCACGTATGGGCTGGCAACTGCTGAATAATGAACATACCGTCATTCACCGAGGTCACGACAGCATTGCTTTGGTGGGAGTGGAAAATAGCGGTAATCCTCCTTTCCCTAATCATGGCAATCTTCCCAAAGCCTTAAAGGGTACAGACGGAATGTTTAAAGTGTTGCTCAGCCATGACCCCACCCATTGGCGCCGCGAGGTATTGCCCGAAAGTGATGTGCAGTTAATGCTGTCGGGACATACCCATGAAATGCAATTCAGCATCTTCGGATTCTCCCCGGCCAAGTTTGTTTACCCCGAGCACAACGGATTATACCGGGAAGGCAACCAAGCACTTTTTGTCAATGTGGGACTGGGCTATCTGATGTTTCCCATGCGTCTTGGAGCATGGCCGGAAATAACGGTCATCACTTTAAAAAAAGAATAGTCGCATGTTTTTCAATGATAACTTATTACTGTTTGCCCGATAAATTATCTTTTTTAGTATCTTTGTATGATTCAAAAATTAAAACCCATGAAAGCACTCTATATTTTATATCAGATATTTATAGCACTTCCTATACTTCTTGTATTGACAATACTTACAGCCCTTGTCACCATTGTGGGCTCATGGATAGGCGACCCGCACGTTTGGGGATATTATCCGGGGAAAATCTGGTCACAACTATTCTGCTATGTACTCCTGATTCCTGTAAAGGTGGTGGGACATCCCGAAGTGCTGGACAAGACTTCATACGTCTTTGTCGCCAACCATCAGGGGTCATTCGACATATTCCTTATTTATGGTTTTCTGGGGCGCAACTTCAAATGGATGATGAAGAAGAGCCTGCGGAAAATGCCTTTCGTTGGCAAGGCATGCGAAGCGGCAGGACACATCTTTGTAGATAAATCCGGACCGAAGAAAGTAAAAGAGACAATTGAACATGCCCGCAGCGTATTGCAGAACGGCACTTCACTGGTCGTATTTCCCGAAGGAGCACGCACTTTCACAGGACACATGGGGTATTTTAAGAAAGGAGCTTTCCAACTGGCAGACGAGTTACAGTTGCCGGTAGTGCCGCTTACCATTATCGGTTCATTCAACGTCCTTCCGCGTACCGGAGGTTTCGTCTCATGGCATCCGATGACACTGGTCATTCATAAACCGATATATCCCCAAACTCAAGGAATAGACAATATAAAGGCAACCATGGAAGAAGCTTACAAAGAAATAGAAAAGTCATTGCCGGAAGAATATCAGGGAAAAGTGGACAATCCTGATCAATAATCTTTAGTCAAGGGGAACGGATTGTGCACTCTTCAGTTTCTCCATATTGGCACGGGCTACTGTGATATACTCCTTTACCATCGGGTTGTTTTTGAAACTATCGGGAGCATCATTGACAATTTCCTCAATCATCGGAGTCATGACCGGATAATCAAAATTGCTGCATATCATGATAAATACCCCCGGTCCCAATACATTATCATAATTCTTTTTAATGAACTGCTTTGCCAAGTCATTCATCTCGGCAGCCAGTTTTTCACGTTCTGTCATAATAACATGGTGAATCTCATCGGGGTCTTTCCCATCCATAATCATGCGGCTTTCCTTACGCTCCAACTCGTAGGCACGATCATCAAGCGAAGTTTTCTTTCCTACAAAATCATAGAGACGGTCATTAAGCGGAGTTCCGCTTACCATGATGCGGGCATTGTCGATGTTAATGGCTATCTTTCCTTTTTCGATAACAAAAGGCATGATATTTATATCATCCATATATAAAGAGGCGATAACGGACGAATCCAAAACTCCTTCCATTTTAAATATCCCATGAATAACCTCGGCAGAATCGACCTTCACCATGCGGTTACCATCGGGAACTTTTATAAACAGCATCTTTCCATCCAACCTCGAAACAGAAGAACTACCTTCTATTTTATATTCGCTAGCACACGAGGTCAAAGCCAATAAAGACACTACGGAGAAAAAAAGTTTATTCATGCTCATCTACACACCCTTTACTATTTTTCGGTGAGCAAAGGTACAATCTATAATCCACTGACAAAAATTTTTTATTAAAATTTAAAACTTAATAGAAGATTATCACTGTGATTGAGTTTTTTGGGTGATACTTGCCGTTTTTTTCCTATTTTTGTAACCGATATAAGTATAAAGAAATAACATTTAGTACACAACATGAAAAGATTTAAACTTTTAATGCTCGCATTAATGTGCGTGGCATTCTTGCCATCGAAGGCAGACGAAGGTATGTGGTTGTTGCAACTGATGCAGGAGCAGCACTTGGCAGACCGCATGAAAGCACAGGGGCTGAAACTGGATGCCGACGACATCTACAACCCCAACAAAGTTTCGCTGAAAGATGCAGTAGGTATATTCGGTGGAGGATGCACAGGAGAAATTATTTCTCCCGACGGACTTATCCTGACCAATCATCATTGCGGATATGCTTCTATCCAGCAACACAGTTCAGTAGAACATGACTATCTGACGGATGGCTTCTGGGCAAAGAACCGAAAAGAAGAACTCCCTACTCCGGGATTGAAGTTCAAATTTGTAGAACGTATTGTGGATGTCACAGACAAGATAAATGCAAAGGTTAAAGCCGGAGAAGTGAAAGAGGAAGAAACATTCGGCCAACCTTTCTTATATAAATTCGCCAACGAGGAACTGAAAGCAAGTGACCTGAACGGAAAACCGGGTATCAGTGCACAAGCACTTCCTTTCTATGCCGGAAACAAGTTTTATCTGATTTATTTAAAAACATACAGTGACGTACGCATGGTTGCCGCACCTCCTTCATCTATCGGTAAATTCGGTGGTGAAACCGACAACTGGATGTGGCCCCGCCATACTTGCGACTTCTCTGTATTCCGTATCTATGCAGACGCTAACGGCGAACCGGCCGAATACAACGAGAACAATATCCCTCTCAAGGCAAAGAAACATTTGGCCATTTCATTGAAAGGCATCGAAGAAGGTGACTATGCCATGATTATGGGTTTCCCCGGAAGCACCAGCCGCTATTTGACTCAAAGCGAAGTGAAACAGCGCATGACTGCCAGCAATGAGCCTCGTATCCGCATTCGCGGTACCCGTCAGGATGTGCTGAAAAAAGAAATGGCAGCCAGCGACAAAGTACGCATTCAGTATGCCAGCAAATATGCGGGAAGCAGCAACTACTGGAAGAATTCCATCGGTATGAACAAAGCTATCGTAGACAATAAGGTGCTGGAAACCAAAGCAGCTCAAGAAGCCCGCTTTGCCAAGTTTGCAAAAGACAACAATCAGGCCGACTATGCAAAGGTAGTAGGAGAAATCGATGCCATCATCGAAAAGAGCAATCCTATTCTTTATCAGTTCACTTGCTTCAATGAGATTTTGAGAAGCGGCATTGAGTTCGGTACTCCTTATATTGTGATGGACAGCCTGAAAGTGGCAATAAAGAACAAGGATAAAGCCGGTATCAAAAAATATACCGATATGATGAAGAACGTTTATAAATCCGTTCACAACAAGGATTATGACCATGAAGTAGACCGCAAAGTGGCTAAAGCCCTGTTGCCCCTCTACGCCGAAATGGTAGAGGCGGACGCATTGCCTTCTTTCTATCAAACAATCCGAAATGATTTCAAGGGCAACTATGATGCATATATCGACAATTTATATGATAATTCCATCTTCTCCAATGAAAAGAATTTCAATAAATTCATCAGCAAACCTAATGTAAAAGCTCTTGAGAAAGACCCGATGTATGCCTTTGTCAAATCCAAATATGCACTGGGTAATGAATTGGTTAAGGAATTGTCAACTTCACTCAAAGGATTGGAACTGCTGCACAAAACGTATGTACGCGGTTTATGCGAAATGTATTCTCCCGAACCTAAAGCACCGGATGCCAACTTCACCATTCGCCTGACTTACGGTAACGTGAAATCTTATAATCCGAAAGACGGTATACACTACAAGTATTATACGACATTGAAAGGTGTGATGGAAAAAGAAGACCCCACTAATCCTGAATTCGTAGTTCCAGCCAAGCTGAAAGAGCTCTATACCGCCAAAGACTTCGGACGTTACGCACTGCCTAACGGTGAGATGCCCACTTGTTTCCTCACTACCAATGACATTACAGGTGGCAACTCAGGTTCTCCGGTCATCAACGGCAACGGCGAACTGATTGGTACCGCCTTTGACGGTAACTGGGAATCACTGAGTGGAGATATCAACTTTGACAATAACCTCCAACGCTGTATTGCCGTAGATATCCGCTATGTACTCTTTATTATTGACAAGCTGGGTGGTTGCAGTCACCTGATTGACGAAATGACAATAGTAGAATAATGAAAAAGACAATCATACTATCACTTCTCAGCATCACTACCCTGGCCGGCCATGCCGACGAGGGGATGTGGATGTTGACAGACCTGAAAGAACAAAATGCCGCTACCATGTATGACATGGGACTGGACATCGGCATTGACAAAGTATATTGCCCCGACAGCATCAGCCTGAAAGATGCCGTGGTACACTTCGGCGGAGGCTGCACCGGTGAGATTATTTCATCGGAAGGACTGGTACTGACCAACCACCACTGCGGTTACGGATACATCCAGCAACACAGTTCGGTGGAGCACGACTACCTGACAGACGGATTCTGGGCAATGACCCGCAAGGAGGAATTGCCGTGCGACGGTTTGACCGTCACTTTTATCGACAAGATTCTGGATATTACTCCTTACGTCAAAGAACAGCTGGCAAAAGACAAGGACCCGGAAGGATTGAACTATCTCTCTCCGTCTTATCTCAGCAAAGTAGCCGAACGCTTTGCCAAAAAGGAAAATATAGAAGTCACTCCGTTCACCGCCTTGGAGTTGAAGCCTTTCTATGGAGCAAACCGTTACTATCTTTTTGTAAAGACCATCTACAAAGATGTCCGTATGGTGGGAGCTCCCCCCTCTTCCATCGGTAAGTTTGGAGCCGACACCGACAACTGGATGTGGCCCCGTCACTGCGGTGACTTTTCCATGTTCCGCATATATGCTACTCCCGATGGTAAACCGGCCGAATACAATGAGACTAATGTTCCTCTGAAAGTGAAGAAACACCTCACCATCAATTTAAGTGGCGTAAAAGAAGGCGACTTTACTTTCGTAATGGGTTTCCCCGGACGCAACTGGCGCTATATGATTTCCGACGAAGTGGAAGAACGTATGCAGACAACCAATTTCATGCGTAAAACAGTGCGTACGGTACGCCTCAACAATCTGCTCGAAGAAATGCTGAAAAGTGACAAAGTACGCATCCAGTATGCCAGCAAGTATGCATCTTCGGCCAACTACTGGAAGAATGCCATCGGCATGAACGAAGGACTGATTCACCTCAATGTGCTCGACACCAAGAAACAGCAACAAGAAAAACTTCTGGCATACGGTCGTGAAACAGGAACAGATACTTATCAAAAAGCATTTGATGCCATCCGCGACATTGTAAGCAAACGCCATGACGCTGTTTATCACCAGCAAGCCATCTATGAAGTTTGCAAACTGGGAACGGAATTCTATAAAATTCCTTCCACAGACCAAGTGCTAGAAGCACTGAAACAAGGTTACAAAGTGCCCCACGCTACCAAAGAAATCAATCCGCTGGATTATGCATTGAGCCAGTTGAGCAAGCGGGCCGACAAGTTCTTCAACAAGGATTACAGTCCCGAAGTAGACCGCAAAGTCTCAAAGGCATTATTAAAGACTTATGCCGAACTGATTCCTGCCGAACAGCGAATCAGCATATTCCGGGTGATAGACAAGAAGTTCAAAGGAGATATCGATGCATTTGTAGATGCCTGTTTCGATACTTCTATCTTCCGCAGTCGTGAAGCCTTTGACCAGTTCATAGCTAAACCGGACGCCAAAACCATAGAAAACGACTTAATGGTGCAATATGCCAAGTCTGTAAACGAAGGTTATGAAGATACCGACAAGGCCATGAAAGCGGAAACGGACGCGTACAACCTGGCACACAAGACATGGGTGGAAGGCATGATGAAACTGAAACAGCAGGAAGGTACGCCCATTTATCCCGATGCCAACTCTACATTACGCCTCACTTACGGAAAAATAGGTTCTTACAGCCCGAAGGACGGAGTGGTATACAGCTATTATACGACGCTGAAAGGCGTAATGGAAAAAGAAGACCCGGATAATTTCGAGTTCGTGGTACCGGCAAAACTAAAAGAATTATATAACAACAAGGATTTCGGCCGTTATGCCATGAAGAACGGAGAAATGCCTATCTGTTTTGCCACAGCCACCGACAATACGGGAGGTAACTCCGGTTCACCTGTCTTCAACAGTAAAGGCGAATTAATCGGTACCGGATTCGACCGTAACTACGAAGGTTTGACAGGCGATATTGCCTACAATCCCCAGTTGCAACGTGCCGCTTGTGTAGATATCCGATATACTTTGTTTATCATCGACAAGTTTGCAGGTGCAAAACATCTGGTAGACGAAATGACGATTGTGGAATAGCGGCAATTTGTTTTCATTTTGACGCATTCCCTTCACCGTCATCTCTAAGGGGGGTTGTGTCAAAACGTGGATAATGCTGTCGTTTCGTTCGTAGGGGCGAGGTTCGCTCGCCCGAAAACAGTTTACTTTGTGTCTTCGGGCAGGCAAACCCTGCCCCTACAACTGACGATTGGATAGACTGGTTTAGTTTTGACACACTCCCTTTTATAGATACCCGGAGCCAAGAGATTATCCCAAACCGGTTACCTGCTTTTTTATCTGCAAACAAAAGGAAGGTTAAGCCATTTCCTGCTATTGATTAAGGTCTTTTAAGCGGAAGATTATTACAGACTTCGGCAATGGACCGTACAGTCCACCGTAACAGACCGTACAGTCCACCGCAGCAGACCGTACAGTCCATTGCCGCAGTCTATAAAAGTTTGCCGTATGTGAGGACTTAGCCTAAAGGAAAAAAGGGCTTAATCTGACTAATGCCAGGACTTATCATTCATATTAGTCTTGCATGATGTGTAGAGATGCATCAAAATAGAACAAAACCGATATTTTGTTCAAAGGATGAGAAAGTGCTATTAAAGGATGAGAAAGAGCTATTTGTTCTCTTTATCCAATTCCTGCGGAATGCGGAATGCTGTATACAGTTCGAGTACGGCAGCAATGGAAAGACAGACAATCCACTCATTACGGTTCATCGTAAACATCAGTACGCCCGCAAAAACCAATGCAATGGCACCAAAGATTTGTTGCTTCCGCAATCGCTTGATGATAAAGTTACTGCCATCATACCGGTTCCCCATCACCTGCACATAACCGAACATCACCGCACCCAATGTATACAGATAAGGGGCAAAGTCCCAACGAGTTATTTGCAATACAGCACCAACCAGCAACAGTCCGGCGCCTGCCATAGATATTATATTATAAAGATTCTTCATTATTCTGAATACAGATTACTGCATTAATAAATTACTAATTTGATTATATTCGTTGCCATCCCTAAAAGAAAGAAGTACTTTTGTATAATTTTTCAACATATCAATAGATTTACCATGTTCAATATTAGATATGATAACAGGTTCGTCAAAACGTAGTACTGTAGCATCTTCAAGCAAAACGTATTTCTTCAAAAATATTTTCAACTCCACGTCTACAGATGTTCCCATATAATGCTTAATACGCCCTCGCTGTACATTGTCGTTGATATAACTTAAATAGGTAATAAGCATTTGATAATCCATATCGGGGTATAAACTTTTTAATGCTTTTATATTCGGTGAACAATAAAATAACATTTTATCTCCCTCATCCGGAAAATAAAAAACAATACCAATATTGAATGTGTCACTACGCAATAATGAATGACGGTATTGTAACAAGCTATATACTATTCGTCTCATTCTATGGATTTTCTCAATATATTCTTAAACTTTCGCGGTTCTTTTAATACTGCTTGAAAATATTCTTCCAGTAATTCTTTTCTTAAGTTCGTAAAACCGAACTCACTTAATTGCGCAAAGATATCATCATACTTCTTTAATCTTAATGATTGCAGATAAAATTCAAATTCCTCGAAAAAAGTAGCTTTCGACTGCCGGTCTGCCTCCTTCAAAAGTCTATAAAATAAGTGATATTGATATTTGTCATTCCACTTTTCCTCTTGAAAGCGGGAGATAGTTTCATTATCTATTTCCAAAGCCATTTCGTGGTCTATTAAAATACCTTTTCCATCCTTTATCAACAAATTGGGCTTTCTCAAAGTTCTATCTCTATTACAAATAAAATAATCAAAAGCGTATAATGTATCAACCTGAATTATTTTTGAAGCTTCTTCTAAAGACATCTGGGGAGCAAACAAAAACGTACCTTCATAATATTCAGTGCCAAACTTTGCCCTTTCGTCCAATAAGTTCAGGATTTCTTCATATTCCTTACCCAAAGACATCCTGAATTCGTCCGTAAATTCTATTATTGCAGGAGTCGGTGACAATAAATCAAAATCTTCTGCAAATAGACATCCCAATATCTCGGCTGTCATCTTATTCCTGGCCTCGATATCAATAGTCCGATATAGTTTCACGACAAAAGGCTTCAACTCTCCTTCAGCATTTACCGAAACCACCCAAGGTTTAGAATGCCCGCCTTCTAATATAATACCATTAAAAGATATTGCCTTATATACAGGTAGTTTCATTATTCAAAAACGTAAACATCCTCATTTGGTTTCTTCATCAGATACTTCTCACGGGCTATTTTCTCCAAAGCCTCGGGATTGCTGGTCAACTCTTTCAGCTTCTCGGTATCCTCTTCATATTGCTTTCTGTATTTTTCGATTTCACTGTTCAGCGCACTGATTTCATTGCGATGCTGCACACGCTGAATCAGACTGTTTTCATCCAAGAAACCGATAACCACAATAAATATCAGCACCGTAATCATATACTTATGGTGCCGGATGTAGTTCCAAATAGTCAGCAATTTACTCATAACGAACGTTCTTTTTTCTCCTTTGTGCAAAGATAGAAATATTTCAGGCAACCATACATAAAAACACCGATAATTTATGTACTTTTGCAGAACTCATATTTAGTAAAGGAACTCCGCTTATGGAAAATTATATCGTATCGGCACGAAAATATCGTCCCGTTACATTCGAATCGGTTGTGGGCCAACGTGCTTTGACCACTACCCTGAAAAATGCGATTGCTACCGGCAAGCTGGCACATGCCTACCTGTTCTGCGGACCACGCGGTGTGGGGAAGACAACGTGTGCACGTATCTTCGCCAAAACCATCAACTGCCTGTCTCCTACCGCTGACGGAGAGGCGTGCAACCAGTGTGAATCGTGCCTTGCCTTTAATGAGCAACGCTCCTATAACATTCATGAGTTGGATGCTGCCAGCAATAACTCGGTGGAAGATATCCGTTCGTTGATAGAGCAAGTACGCATCCCGCCACAGATTGGCAAATACAAAGTATATATCATTGACGAGGTGCACATGCTGTCCCAAGCTGCCTTCAATGCTTTTCTGAAGACCCTGGAAGAGCCTCCTCATCATGCCATCTTTATCCTTGCCACTACCGAAAAGCATAAGATATTGCCTACCATCCTGAGCCGTTGCCAGATTTATGATTTCAACCGTATCGGAATTAAAGATACCACAGAGCATCTGCAATATGTAGCAAAACAGGAACATATCAATGCCGAGCCCGAAGCGCTGACCGTCATTGCCCAAAAAGCAGACGGAGGTATGCGTGATGCACTCTCCATCTTTGACCAGGTGGTGAGCTTTACAGGGGGAAACATCACTTATAAAAGTGTCATCGAGAACCTGAACGTGCTGGATTATGAATACTACTTTACATTGACGGATTTATTGCTCGAAAACAAGGTACCCGAAGCAATGCTGCTCTTCAATGATGTACTGAAAAAAGGATTCGACGGCAACCACTTTATTACGGGGCTCTCTTCGCATTTCCGCGATTTATTGGTGAGTAAGGATGACTCAACCCTGCAATTACTGGAAGTAGGGGCAAGCATACGCGAGCGTTATCAGGCACAAGCCCGGAAATGTGACGCCAAGTTCCTGTATCGGGCCATGAAACTGTGCAACGACTGTGATTTAAGTTATCGCGCCAGCAAGAACAAACGTCTGCTGGTAGAGCTGACACTGATACAATGTGCACAACTGACCTTACCCGACGCTGACGATTTGGTTGGTGGGCGCAGCCCTAAGAAGAATCAACTCAAACCCATATTTACGCAGCAAGCAACTTCTGAAGTTACTACGCAATCACAGCCTCAGGCTCCGGTTGCCGCTGCACAGACCGGTGTTGCTCCGGCTGCTTCATCGTCGACTGCACCACAGGGTGCGGCCGGTTCTGTGAATGCAGGCCGTCCAAGTCCGCTGCCCCAAGCCAGAGAAGAGAAAAAGATTCCGGTGTTTAAGGCAGGTACGCTGAGTATGTCCATACGTCGTCCCCTGCATGAACAAACAGCAGAGAAAACAAATGAAAAAACAACTGCTGCCATCCATGCAACCGCTGCCTCAAGTGCTGCCTCTTACGAGGATTATATCTTTAACGAAAAGGATTTGAACTATTATTGGCGTGAATTTGCAGCTAATCTGCCGATTGAAGAGAAAGCGAACTCGGCACGCATGATGAACATGAATCCGAAGCTGCTGAATGATACCACCTTCGAAGTATTGGTAGACAATGAGATGGTAGAAAAATATATGATGCAGTTAGTTCAGGCTATTCAAAACCATTTGCGCGAACGTCTCCATAACCGAAAGATAACGATGACAGTCCGGGTAAGCGCTCCGACTGAAAATATACGTGCTTACAGTCATGTAGAACGTTTCCAGATGATGAGTAAAAAGAATCCCAACCTGCTGAAATTAAAAGAAGCGTTGGGACTGGAATTATCATAAGATATTTTGTTTCCGCCGAAGGGAGTGACCTCTAAGCACACCCCCTATCGGTGGAAGCCTATCGCCTATAAATCGTGATTACGCAAACGGTATTGCGCCAACTCTTCATACTTAGTTCCCGGACGTCCGTAATTGCAATACGGATAAATAGAGATGCCGCCACGCGGAGTAAAGATGCCGGTCACTTCGATATACTTAGGATTCATCAACTTAATCAAGTCCTTCATAATGATATTTACACAATCTTCATGAAAATCACCGTGATTACGAAAGCTGAACAGATAAAGTTTCAGGCTCTTGCTTTCTACCATCTTCATGTCGGGCAGATAAGAAATACGAATCTCAGCAAAATCCGGTTGTCCGGTGATGGGGCAAAGACTGGTAAATTCGGGACAATTGAAACGCACCCAATAATCATTTCCGGGATGCTTGTTTACAAAAGATTCCAGTACCTCAGGAGCATAATCCTGCTTGTATTCCGTCTTCTTCCCTAATATTGTCAGTTCATCTTTTCTTTCCATATAGTTATTATTTTTTAGTTTCAAGAAATCACTTCTTACTTGCCAGGTATTTTTCCAAACCTTCACGGCGAAGCTTGCATGCCGGACAATGTCCGCATCCATCCCCCTGAATGCCATTATAACAAGTTAATGTTTCCCGGCGAATCAAATCAAGAACTCCCAATTCATCCGCCAGTGCCCATGTTTCCGCCTTATCAATCCACATCAGCGGAGTATGAAGAACGAATTGCTCATCCATGGCAAGATTGAGCGTGACATTCAATGACTTGATAAAAGCATCCCGACAATCGGGATAACCGCTGAAATCAGTCTGAGACACACCGGTCACAATATGATTGATGCCATGTTCGCGAGCATAAACGGCTGCAATGCTCAAGAAGAACAGGTTACGCCCCGGAACAAACGTATTCGGGAAACTATCGGCCGGTTTCTCCTTATCCATTGCAATACTGGCATCTGTCAATGAATTCTTACCCAGATGGCCGATAAAAGAAACATCCATCGCTTCAAACTCTACTCCTGCCCCGGCAGCTATGGAACGTGCCAGTTCTACCTCTTTCACATGTTTTTGTCCATAGACAAAACTCAACGCATATACTTTTCTAAAATGTTTCTTTGCCCAAAACAGACAAGTAGTCGAGTCCTGCCCACCGCTGAACACAACCAATGCATCACTCCTATTCATATATTACAGTTCTTTGATTTTTAATACGTTGTAGGAAATATTCTCGTCATAAACATCACTTCCGTCCACCTTCTTTATATAATTCACCACACGGATGGTAACAGGGAGGATAATGATTTCATAAAGTGTTTTTAAAAGAGCTTGCAGAATCATCATTTTAATCAACTCACTCACCGGCATCAGTCCCCCGAAAGCAATCGGAAAGAAAATCAGCGAATCGGCACTTTCACCCACCAATGTAGAAGTGATGGCGCGAAGTGAAAAATTCTTGCCTCCCGAAGCCAGCTTCATCTTGCTCATGACATAAGCATTGAGAAAAGAACCAATCAAAAAAGCAGTCAGACTTGCCACAGCAATACGCGGTGCCATGCCGAAAACGAAATTGAAGCCCTCTTCGCCTTCCCAAAACGGTGCCGCAGGCATCATAATCGCCAATTGCCCCAGTGCGACAACCATAAAATTCATGGCAAAGCCCATCCAAATAATCAGCCTTGCCTTACGGAAGCCCCATACTTCGGCTATGCAGTCATTGATGATATAAGAAATAGGAAATACGACAAGCCCGGCAGTAGCAGTAATTTTCCAAATCTGGACTACCTTGGTTTCCAATAAGTTTGCTGCAACAAGACATACACAAAACAGTATGCCAAGCAACATAAAAGATACAGATACAGTGTTATTATTCTTCATTTTTTCCTGTTTTTTACGTGGTGTTCTAGAATACACGACCGCTATTCACGGCATCATACGTCTATTGTGAAATTCGGATGCAAAGATACGCACTTTTTTCAGAAACAATATTATCTTTGTAACTAATTTAAATTAAAGACCTCGGGAATAAGTTAAGAACCATCATGAGAAAGAAAGAATTATATGATAAGGTAATAACGTATTTTCAAAATGCAATGCCTGTTGCAGAAACGGAACTGCATTATAACAATCCGTTTGAACTGCTGATAGCGGTCATCCTCAGTGCACAATGCACGGACAAACGCGTAAACATGATTACCCCGCCCCTCTATCGGGATTTCCCTACGCCGGAAGCTTTAGCAGCCTCTACTCCGGAAGTCATCTATGAATACATCCGCAGTGTGAGCTATCCCAATAATAAAGCAAAGCATCTGGTGGGCATGGCACAAATGTTGGTCAAAGACTTCCATAGTGAAGTACCCGGCACACTGGAAGAACTGATTAAGTTGCCGGGAGTAGGAAGAAAAACAGCTAATGTCATTCAAAGCGTAGTATTCAATAAAGCGGCAATGGCAGTAGATACTCATGTGTTTCGAGTAAGCCACCGCATCGGTCTGGTGCCGCAAACTTGTACTACTCCGCTGGCGACCGAAAAATATCTGATGAAATACATCCCGGAAGAAATCGTTCCGACAGCCCACCACTGGCTCATCTTGCACGGCAGGTATGTGTGCATGGCCAGAACTCCCAAATGTGAAGAATGTGGACTAAACGGACTCTGCCAATATTCATTAAAACCGAAAATCTAACCGACAGAAATTACTTCTCCGTCATAAGCAAAATGCACATGAGGGGGAAGCAGTTTCTCAACTTCCGAATGTAGCCCCATGTGATGACTCATGTGAATAAAATAAGTTTCTTTAGCCCCGATGCGCTTTGCATTATCCAATGCCTCCTGCAAATTTTGGTGCGTATTATGAGATTGGGGACGCAAGGCATTCATTACCAGCACATCCAGTCCATCCAGAAGTTCATACTCCGACTCCGGCATGGTCAACATATCTGTAATCCACGCCATGTTGCCAATGCGGTATCCCAAAATAGGAAGTTTGCCATGCATCACACGGACGGGAATAATCTCTATCTCAGTTCCTTCCGAATTACTGACTGTAAAAGGAGAGTCCGGTACAATCTCTTCCAATAGAATGCGAGGCACTCCCGGATATAGATGCTCTGCAAAACAATAAGGAATACGTTGACGCAAACGCTCTGCCGTATATTGTTCCGCATAAACCGGCACATCACGGAAACGGCAAAAAGGGCGTAAATCATCCAAACCACCCACATGGTCATAATGCTCATGACTGATTAATACAGCATCAAGGGGTTTAAAGTCATTCAGGCGTATCATCTGTTCACGGAAATCGGGACCGCAATCCATCAGAATCCGCACTCCTTCCGTTTCTATCAGTCCCGAACAACGCAAACGGTTATCCCGAGCATCATTGCTGGTACAAACCGGACATTTACACCCTATTTCGGGTACTCCCGTAGATGTTCCGCTACCTAATATTGTAATCTTCATATAATAGTTAAATAAAATTCACTTCGGGAGAAATAGTTATCCCGAATTTCAGAAAAACAGACTCTTGTATCTGCCGGGACAAATCCACGATTTCTCTTCCGGTAGCCCCTCCACAATTTACCAATACCAAAGCCTGTTTAGAATGAACACCTGCATTGCCTACTTGTTTACCTTTCCAGCCACAACAATCAATCATCCACGCTGCCGGAATCTTGACTTTATTTTCCCCCATATCATAATGAGGCATCTCAGGATATTCTCTTAGCAATGTCTCGAATTGTAGACGCGGCACAACAGGATTCATAAAAAAACTTCCTGCATTGCCCTGCACTTTTGGATCCGGCAACTTTGCCTCACGTATCGCTATTACTGTATTGCGCACGTTTTCGAGTGTTACCCCGCATCCGCGTTTTTCCAATTCACCTCTCACATTGCCATATTCAAGATTAAAAAGCGGATGTTTTCCAAGACGGTAAGTCACATAAGTAACTATATATTTTCCTTTTAATTCTTTTTTAAATATACTCTCACGATAGGCATAGTGGCATTCAGCATTAGAAAACACACGTTCCCGCCCTGTAGCGACTTCTACCGTTTCTACCGAAACAATCAAATCTTTCGCCTCGGCACCGTATGCACCAATATTTTGCACAGCCGAAGCTCCCACTTCCCCCGGTATCAAAGATAAATTCTCCGCACCGTACCATCCGTGCTGCACGGCAAAAGCTACAAAATCATCCCATATTTCTCCGGCTCCTACCCTGACTTCGACAGTTCTATCATTCTCACTCACCACCTCATAACCATGAATGGCCGAATGTAAAACAGCCCCTTCATAATCTGCCGTAAACAACAAATTACTGCCACCGCCAATGTGTAGCCATGAAGATTCTAAATAATCCTTATTTAATAATATAGTCTTCAATTCAGCAACCGACTCATATTCTACAAACACAGACGCTTTTACATCCATGCCGAAAGTATTATGCGGCAACAGTGAATAGTCCTTTCTTTCTCTCATCCGTCATTAATTGGGTTAATCGCTTAAATCCTCAAACTGCACTAACTTCCACAGTCCATTGCGCCGTTCAAAGTAAAGCGTATTGTTAAATCCATTACCGAATCCTTTTATCTCGATTACCTTTGTATTCGATTTAGGATTCTCGTTTTGTCCATAATTTACATTTGTCAAAAACTCACGGGGAAGCACCGGTTGGAAAGCAAACCACTGTCCCGTTTCAAGAGTCGTTTCTATTATCTGAAATTCATCGTCCGGATCTACCGTAACAAACTTCAGTGGATGATGAAGGCGTGTTTGCTGAAAAACAGAATCATTGGCAAAACGTTCATAAAACTCATAAAAGTTCTCCTTGGTGTCCTCACTCTTCGGCATATCTGCAAAATCAATGGCTTCCAACTTCCAGAGCCCCTTCAAACGTTCAAAATAATATCGCTTTATCTTGTTCGTCTTTAAATAAATCCACTCAATCTTCACACTGGTAGCAGTAGTATCTTTCTCAGCTTCCATATCCACCGTCTTGTCAAAAAGAACAGTATAAGAGTCTAATTGACTGAACAACAAGTCATGCTCCCAATCTTTCTTTTCGATATGTTCCTTCTTATCCATCGTATAATAAGGCAACGGGAACACGATACGCGACACTTGCAGCTTTTCATCAATCGCAAAATTGTAGATAAAGTCAGCAAAACTTTCATCAGCAGTAGCCGGAACCATCGGTTCTTCTTCTACCACCTCCATCGCCTCTGCCGTATCAGGAACGGCTGTCAACGAATCAATCTCTTCAGTGAGCATCTCGAAGGGGTCTATTTTCTTTTTACCGCCTCCACAGGAGCTGACCAGCATAACCAGACAAACTCCGATAATTAGTTTTCTCATTTTCTATTTTTAGAAAAAATCGATGCAAAAATATCTCTTTTTTTAGTTTTCAGCAAAATATTCGGTTTAATTCGCTAACTTTGCGGTCATTAAAAAAATAAAGAAAAAAGTATGTTAGCTAAAATAGAACAATTACTTCAGGAAATTGAAGGCTTACACGCTGCTAATGCAGAGGAATTAGAAGCCCTGCGTATTAAATATCTTAGTAAAAAAGGGGCAATTAATGAGTTGATGGCAGACTTCCGCAATGTACCTGCCGACCAAAAGAAAGAAGTGGGAATGAAGCTGAATGAGCTGAAAAACAAGGCTCAAGAACGTATTACCACGCTGAAAGAAGCTTTTGAGACACAAGACAACGGAGCTGCCGAAATGGACCTTACCCGCACGGCATATCCTATTGAATTAGGAACCCGCCATCCGTTAAGCATTGTCAAGAATGAAATTATCGATATTTTCCACCGCCTCGGTTTCAGCATTGCCGATGGACCGGAAATAGAAGATGACTGGCATGTTTTTTCTTCCATGAACTTTGCCGAAGATCATCCGGCTCGCGATATGCAGGATACTTTCTTCGTTGAAGCCAATCCTGAGCATGTACAGGGCAACGTCATTTTACGTACACATACTTCATCTGTACAAAGCCGGGTAATGGAAAGCACCCAGCCACCCATCCGAATTATTTGTCCGGGTCGTGTATATCGTAACGAGGCTATCAGCTATCGTGCACATGCCTTTTTCCATCAGGTAGAAGCTCTCTATATTGACAAGAACGTATCATTTACCGACTTGAAACAAGTATTGCTTCTATTTGCGAAGGAAATGTTCGGTGCCGAAACTCAGATTCGTCTGCGTCCTTCCTACTTCCCCTTTACCGAGCCAAGTGCGGAAATGGATATCAGCTGTAATATCTGCGGCGGAAAAGGATGTCCGTTCTGCAAAGGAACCGGCTGGGTAGAAATTTTGGGTTGCGGTATGGTAGACCCGAATGTATTGGAAGCCAATGGCATTGACAGCAAAGTTTACTCGGGATATGCATTAGGTATGGGTATCGAACGTATCACCAACCTGAAATATCGTGTAAACGACTTGCGTTTGTTCTCTGAAAATGATACACGTTTCTTAAAAGAGTTCGAAGCTGCCAATTAATCAGTCTTTGTTTTGAATTTCATAAAACGATTAATAGACGGAACATTCTTTTGTCTGTTAATCGTTTCTTTATATAATAATGTATGAAAGATAAGCTAGTAACAAAAAACTATATAGAAATTCTCGCAGCCAACTTTCTGCTCTACTTTGGTTTCTATTTATTAATGCCAGTACTGCCGTTTTATCTGGCTGAGGTATTCAACAGCGAAAAAGGAACCATTGGTATTATCCTTTCATGCTACACAATGGCCGCCTTATGTATCCGTCCGTTTTCGGGCTATCTGTTGGATACTTTTGCCAGAAAGCCACTTTATTTATTAGCTTATTTTCTTTTTACGGCTGCCTTTGGCGGATATCTGTTGGCCGGCACACTCACTTTATTCACACTCATCCGCATATTCCACGGCTTCGCTTTTGGAACGGTCACTGTAGCGGGAAATACGATAGTAATCGATATTATGCCCAGCTCCCGGCGTGGAGAAGGATTGGGATATTATGGAATGATGAACAACACAGCAATGAGTATCGGGCCGATGGTAGGATTATTTCTACATAATGCATACTCTTTTGAAGTGATATTTTGGTGTGCACTCGCCAGTTGTGCTTTGGGACTGGTCATGGCATCACTGGTGAAAACACCTGCTAAAGAACCTGTTAAAAGAGAACCGATATCACTCGACCGATTCATTTTATTAAAGGGTATTCCCGCCGGAATTTGCCTATTGCTATTGTCCGTTCCTTACGGAATGACTTCCAACTATATCGCCATGTATTCGCAACAAATAGGAATTACGGCTGAGACAGGTTTCTTTTTCACATTCATGGCTTTCGGAATGGCTACCAGCCGACTGTTCAGCGGGCGATTGGTCGACCGTGGAAAGATAACACAAGTTATTGAAGCCGGACTTTATTTGGTTTGTTTCTGCTTTTTCGGCCTGAGTGCCTGCGGGTGGTTAATCGACTTCAGCCTACAGTGGACTACCTATTTCTTCTTTTTCATAGCTTTATTACTAGGCATCGGTTTTGGAACCATGTTTCCGGCATTCAATACATTGTTTGTCAATCTGGCTCCCAACAGCCAACGAGGTACGGCTACCAGCACCTATCTTACTTCATGGGATGTAGGGATAGGAGCAGGTATGCTGGTAGGCGGATATATCGCACAAATAGCCACCTTCAAAATAGCTTATTTATTCGGGGCAGTATTAACGGTTGCTTCTTTATTCTATTTTCGGGCAAAAGTAGCTCCGCACTTTCATCAGCATAAGTTACGTTAGTCCTTATATGTCAGCACCATAATATGGGAAAGACGGTCATCTGAAATGGACAGTTGGGTAGACAGAATAAATGAATGAAATAAAGTAGCATTCTCTAAAATAAACGGAGGCAGATAAGGGCGAAAACGCTCAGGATTTTCAGATACCTTATGCATATCGGCCACTAACATGAAAGCAGCATCACGAGAGAGATTGGCCACGCACTCGTCAAACAGTGTCCGACCGCTACCGTCATTTTCTTCTATTGCCTCATCCATATATCCGTTCATCGAATCTTTATTGCCCGAGATAACAATACTGTCTTCCTTGACATCGGGCACAGCCTGCATTTTTGCCATAAATTCGGAAGTACAACTGCAAGTATCGGGCATAAAAGTGTCCCCTGTGAGGTATACCACATCACTATTCATGTGAAAATCAAATTCACTCCAACAACGGTTATTATTCTGCAGGAAAGGCATCGAAGGCGTACGACCGTATAATGTGAGGAAATTATGAGATTTCTTTTTCTCAAGAGCCTTCGAAAATACCGCGTCATCACTCAATGCCGTTTCATCCTCCTTGGCATCTATGACTTCTTCTATCAACCGTTTCTGATAGCTCACAACAAAAAATCCCGACTCACTATAAACGGCCAAAAAGTCATTATTGCTCAAAGGATAAATATAAATAGCCTTTCCCCTGTACTTTTCCTTCTTCGGCTGAAAATCGCCCGGAGCACGCTCTTGCAGCATATTGGCAAGCAGCTTTTCATCTCCTGCACCCATGCGGAAATACACAACCTGATCACGCGGAGAACCCGGAGCATGAAAACTCACCAATAAACGACTCATCTGACCGCTCAAACCATGCGCTTTCTGAGTGGTATACTCATTCAATCCTCCAAGAATAAAATTGAACAAGCCGGGAAACTGAAAATCTCCCAGTTCATTACTATAATTAAGTTGTGGAAAATCGTTCAAAAAATAAGTGATGTTATCGCTTTCCAAAACACCAATGCTGGTTGAGGGTACCAAGGAGAAGAGATTGAACTCCCGACCTCTATCGGTCATGCTCAATCGTGTAAATCCATAAAAGCCAACTGCTATACAGAACAATACAACAGAAAGCACTACACCTAATTTTGCAACTGTCCGCAATCTCATACCCTACCTATATTTATATTTTTTTTGCAAATATAGCAAATTATTTAAGGGAACAAAAGAAATTCTCAAAAAAATGCCTGCGATTAACAATCTAGTCAGACACATTGGCAACCGGAAACTCTATGGCTCCCCAGCCTATCATTGCATTAAACAATCTGACTGCCGAAAAAGATGACAGTTCTTCCTTTTTTATTTCTTTTTCTTTCAATACGCCTTTATCCAACAATTCCGCCCGCTTGGTCCCCTTCAGCAAAGGATGCAAGGGAGTACACCAGTCATTACCGTCATATAAAGCAATATTAGCAATAGAAGTATCTGTCAATAGCCCATTCTTCACTATCAATATATCATCCTTATCCTGACGAATCTGAAACAAACGATTCAACTCTTCCCTATCCGTACTCTTGAAAGAATAATCTATGGTATCCGAACAGACCATACGCAGAGATCTGACAGGCCGCATCTCATAAAGAGAATAAGATACCTCCGTTATACCCTCTTCCGTATACACCACTCTGCATTTCACACTATTCATATCAGCAGACAATTGCAGATAATTTTCCAACAGCAAGGGTGCGCATTCCGGCCGGAAATACCTACGCACCTCGTTTAACCGCTGATTATGATAAAACAGATTGCAGGCATTTCCTTTCTCTATCCGTATGGTTTCAATAAATCGGCACATATATTTTCTGTATTACTTCATTATATTCACTTTCCAAAGCACTTTTGCTAGTAATGCCCCCACCCGCTTTAAAATAAAGATGTCCGTTCTCCTGTTCTATGAAACGTATCATCACGGCACTATCCAAATTACGGCCGTCGAAATATCCCATTACCCCGGTATAAAAGCCCCGTTCATAGTTTTCGGCTTCAGCAATAATTTCCATTGTTTTCGGCTTTGGAGCACCGGTTATGGAGCCGGCAGGCAAGAGCCTGAAAACAATATCTCCGATATGTGACAAATAATCTTCAGGCAACACCCCGCAAATCTCTGAACTTGTCTGAAGTATCGGCCCCTTATTCGTTTCCAGACAATCACAAAAACGATAACGGGTGACAGTTACCTGTTCCGATACCATACTCAAGTCATTCCGAATTAAATCTACAATAGTCGCATGCTCGGCTGCCTCCTTCCTATCATTCATCAAAAGCCGGCGTGCATCAGGCAATGAAGCGTCGATGGTACCCTTCATGGGAAACGACTTTATCTTTCCTTCCTCAATACGGACAAAAATTTCGGGTGAGAAACAGACCAATGTATCTTTCAGCCACAACTTGTATTTTGCGTCGGAATACCGAAAAATAGCTTCCAGCGTCAAGTTAGTCTCAACCGGAACCTTACAGGTCAGATTGGTGAGATAACTATTGCCGGCCAAAATATTATCCTTCACCACATCAAAGGCGATACGATATTCTTCCAAAGTCGGTGGAGCAACTTCCCATATTAATGTCCCATCATATTCTTCGCACTCCTTTTCTACATTGGTTACCCCATTAAAACTATATCGACAAAAATCTGAATCAACCTCACTGATTTCCTCCACATAGGAATGTTCCTGCCTATAATCTGTGACAAAGAGAAACGGCCTGCCTTTGCCGGCCAAGTCATTCATCCGTTCAATACTTTCTTTTCGGCTATATAGCTGCATCCGCAATTTATTTATTTCGAAACTCTAAAAAGAGAGGATAACTTAATTTCCAGACCTCCCCATCCCCTCTCTACATAATAGATTCCCGGAAGAACTGCTTTAAAAGATATTCCTTCGACATTAAAACTCTCTGATTGATAAACAGCCATCCAATATCCTTCTCCACACGCCGGAGAAGAGACAACCTGAGCAACCTTATCATTTTTAATGACTCTAATCATCTTTGAATCAAATTCTTCCACATCTTTCTTTGTAGCGGCAGGAAGAACAATATACTGATAGGAAGCCCCCGACGGCTTCACACCATGACGCAAATGCAATGCCGCCACTTCTCCATGAAGAGTAGCAGGCGTATACATTCCCATAAAATCGCTCCAACGTCCCTCGCGTTCTTCCGATTGGACCACACACGTATCCCCGCCCAAAACGATATAACCGACAGCATCATGAAAGAAGCGCAAATCTTTTTGCCGGAACGCTTCTGTTCCTGTAATTGCACTCCATTTCTTCTTATTCCAAACATAAAGTTCTCCGTTCTTTGAACGCTGGTCTATAGAAGTCGTAACACACAACGTGGTATCCGAATGAATATCCGCTCCCAAACAGAAAACAAATTTATCGGCAAACAACCATGCCTTATGCGCTTCCAGCCCATCACGGCTCAACTCCATAGCCGTCATTCCGATTTTTCCATTACTCAAGCCACCCACTAAATCGCTGTTATTCCCAGACCTTGTCACATTTACATTGGGAATCGGCGCAATATCCTCATACGAAGTGACACCCGGTATCTTCCGCCAGTCCCAGAAAGGAAATACTTCCAGGTACTCATCTCCCCGAACATAATAATAAGTTGCTCCGTCTCCCAAATAATATCCTTTCAGATTATCTTCATTTACCAGTTCCGTACCAATCACTCTACGAGAAGCCATTTTAACCGAAGACATCCAATCCTTACTACGATGCACCGTATAATCGGAATCATCAAAATGTTTATGACCTATCAATGTATTGCCATGCGCAGGAAAACCTTCCAATCCCATATCTTCAGCAGCAAAGGCCAAACTATATGCCTTATGTATCTGAGCATTATGAAAGAATTGCCGTCCCAACGAGCTGACATCCATATATCTGTTCCATATCACCCATCTATAACCTTTGTCAATCAGCGAAACTAATATTTCCCTCTGCTGTCCGGTGAACTCATAGCCGGTATCTTTGAACAACCGAAAGAAAAAACTCATCCCCGTGACAAAAGACAATCCGTAATTTCCGAATTGCTGCTGCGGGCCATGCTGGTGAAAACTCCAATCATCTTTAATGCCTTCTTTTCGCCCCAATACGATTTCCGATGCAATGGCATCCCTTGCAGCCTTCACTAAATCTGCATCATTTTGCAAAAGAGCCCGAATCAATACATTTCCGGCCAGCCATACTTTATTCTGTCCCGTCATCCCAAACTTAGCGTTCTCCATTACTGCCACAGCAGCCCGGCGTTCCTGTTCAGTCAGCTGTTCCTCCAATAAAATGAAAGCAGCCCCCAGTGTTTTAGGAATACCAATCTGGTTATACCACCAATTCAAGCAACGGGGCTTGGCATCAAACCAATATTTCAAAGCTAAATGAATTGCCTCTTTTACCTTTTCCGAATGATAATACTTTGTAGTTTCCGAGTAATATAGTTTTGACAGTTCCAATATTCGTTCCGCATGAAGTTTTGGTTCCCAACCCGAACGTTTGGTATCTGCATAATTAATGTCAGTCCACGAACCGTCTGCCATCATTAAGGCCAAATATCCGTCTATTTTCTTTAAATCAAAAGGATAAAGTTGGTGCAACTCCACCACCGCCTGATCGGACATTTCCTTTTCCGGTTTTATCTTTACCAAATCCGAAAGCAATGAATCCTGTTCTGCGGATGACGGTATCAACATCTGCCTATAATTCTCTTTTATCTGTTTCAATTCTTCGACTCCGGCAGCTTTACCCATCAAGACATGGAATAACAAGCTACAGATTAAGGTCAACTTTAAAGTATTGCTCATTGTTTTATTGCTATTATGCGTTTGAGGAACAAATTTAATGTATTTTTTCGATTCAACGATAAATTAAAATCTAAAATAAAGCCAATCCACGATTGATAACGATATGGGTGCTACCCACTTTGTTTCGGGCAAAGTTAGACCGAATGATTCAGCAACCTCTTTTTGTATATATCCAAACTCTTTTATTGTTCTTTTCATTCGTGCTACAAGCGAAATTCTGTTTCTTCCTTCCTTCTTTCACTAACCATTGAAACGCCCTACCGGTGGGGGTTCCGATAGTGAATAGACATCTCGTCATCAGCCTCTCAGCCTCCTTTCATCCGTAAGGCAATGTACCCTCTTTGTGTACTCCTTGTGTACTTAATGTGTACTCTTTGTGTACTAATGTGTTTCTTGTGTACTTCCTGTGTACTCTTTGTGTACTCTTTGTATACTAATGTGTTTCCTGTGTACTCTTTGTGTACTTAATGTGTACTCTTTGTGTACTCTGTTTTTTGGTTGACTAGTTGAAGGCAGATTTGAAAAGACTTGGGCAGCACGGCTGAAACGAGGATGAAGGGATATCCTGTCATTCTTAACCGACTGATTCTGTGCATATTTGGATTAAAATGTAAGGATGAACGGAGAAAAAGGAATGACCGGATTAGTGAGAGGAAGGGTAATCCTATCTGCATCTACATGAAAAACATGCCGAGCTTTTTAAAAAAGGTGCTGGAGTTTTTAGAAAACATACCGAGCTTTTTTGAAAACATCAAAGTCTTTTTTGAAAACATCAAAGTCTTTTTTGAAAACCTCAAGGTTTTTTTGCAACATTCAGTGTGAGCTGCCTATTTTTAAATGCGCATGTACGCATCGGTTCACACATACGGTGGCATAGGCCTGCACGTATATACGCGTAAGCCTACACGTACGTACGCATCGGGCTACACGTACGTACGCATAAGCCTATACATATATTATAATGACATCTTTGACTAAAGCATTCGATTTCGGATTGCCCCTTTAAATGTTTCTCAAATATTATATCCACATACTTTTTGACTTGACCCAGAATTTCTGAAGAACTTCTCGTAAATCCCTTATATACAATAAAAAAGAGGAAATTCTTATCGAATTTCCTCTTTTTGCGGGGTGGCAGATGGGACTCGAACCCACGACATTCAGAACCACAATCTGACGCTCTAACCAACTGAACTACAGCCACCGTATTGGCTTTCCTTTCAAAAGCGATGCAAAGGTAAGGCTTTTTTTTATATCTGCAAACTTTTTGCCGAAAAATTATTCAAAAAAGTATTCTTTTACCCCTTTATTGTGTATACCAAACAGCTTTCTAGCTCTTATAAGGAAACGTTTCATCACACTAAGTTCCTCATTCTTAATCGGTTTATCAAGAAAAGAAGCCGGATAAAGCTCAAAGTTTTTTTTCCCACTTAAATTGGGACGTGAAGTCCAAACAAATGAATAATCACAGTTAATCAAACGAGTAATCCTGAAAATACGCTGTAATTCCAATTTCACCATAACTCCCCCATCCGTATCTTCCTTCGACATATTCGATATAAAATTGCCTAAAGAATAAGCAACCACATGCTTGGCGGGAGTATGCTTATCTTGTATGACCTCCATGGGTTGAAGCACATGAGGATGTGAACCTATCACATGATCCACCCCCTGGGTTATCATCCAATCTGCCAGGTCCCGTTCCGAACGCTCAGGTAATGAACGATATTCTATGCCCCAATGCATACACGCTATAATGACGTCGGGCATCATACGACGCGCCTTAAGAATATCTTTTTTTATTTGTTCCCTATCAATGTAGTTCACCACATTGGGCGGAGTAACTTCAATGCCGTTTGTCCCATAAGTATAATTAAGCAGAACGATGCGGAAATTATTCTTTTCTATCAATAAAGGATAATCCTCAGACCGCTTGTCTTTATTTATATAGGTACCCGCATGTGGAATATTTAAGGAGTCCAGCATGAAGACAGTGCGCTCCAATCCTCTTTTTCTTCGGTCAAGACAATGATTGTTCGCTGTGAGCAATACGTCAAAACCGGCCTCTTTGACAGCATACAAATATTCGTCGGGAGCACTAAAAGCCGGATAACCGCTATAGGGCTTGCCTCCCAATGTCACTTCCAGATTGGCAATGGCCAAATCTGCCGCACTTATCTCCTCTTTTACATGCTTGAAACACGAAGAATAGTCATACGATGATGTCCCCACACGAGCAGCCTCAATTTGTGTCTGATGCTGCATCAGGTCTCCTACAAACAACAAGGTTATTTTCTCTTGCGCAGTAAGCGAAAGACTAAAGCACAAACTGAACAGTATAAAAAGCTGTCGCATAAAAGAATACGGTTTAAACATTAATGACCGGCAAGATAAAGAGAATATTCGGAAACACCAAATATTCCGCTACGTCCCGCGTATCACAGGCTCACTATTTCTTGCAAAATGCTGACGGCCGTTTCTACTGTCTCCACATTCTTTATAACCATACTGCGTTTACCATTCTGCTCACGAAGATTACAATAACGAGGATTCTTACCCATATAATCAATCACTTTTCCAAAAGCTGCGCTCTGATAATAAGGGCTGTCAGGGTTACTCACAAAAAACAGCGTCATCCGTCCGGCTTTCAGAAAAACCTTTTCTGCACCCAAGCGCTTTGCCATCCGGCGCAACGGAACAATGCGAAGCAATTCCTGACCTTCACGCGGAACCTTTCCGAAACGGTCTTCCAAACGGGATTTGAACGCAAGCACATCTTTATCCAGCTCCAAACCATCCAATTCACGATAGAGCAACATACGTTCGCTACTGCTGGGAATGTATTCATTGGGAAATAATAACTCCAAGTCACTTTCCACCAAGCACTCATCCACAAAGTTTTCGCCACTTATTTTCTCCTCACCTGCCGCTTGCAGCTCTTCGGCATAAAGGTCTGCAAATTCATCCTCTTTCAACTCTTTCACAGCCTCAGCCAGAATCTTCTGATACGTCTCGTATCCCAAATCAGCGATGAAACCGCTCTGTTCAGCGCCCAACATATTTCCTGCGCCACGAATATCCAAGTCTTGCATGGCAATGTGGATGCCGCTACCCAAATCACTAAAATTCTCTATAGCCTGCAGGCGGCGTTTAGCTTCGGGAGTCAACGAAGTGAGTGGAGGAGCCAATAAATAACAAAATGCCTTCTTATTGCTGCGTCCCACGCGTCCACGCATCTGATGCAAATCACTCAAGCCGAAATTCTGTGCCTGATTAATGATAATAGTGTTGGCATTGGGGATATCGATTCCACTTTCAATAATTGTAGTCGCCAACAACACATCATAATCATAGTTCACAAAGTCAAAGATTATCTTCTCTAGTTTCTCCGGCTCCATCTGTCCATGCCCGATACAAACACGGCAGTCCGGAATGTTCCGTTTAATCATAGCCTCCAGCTCCACCAAATTCTGGATTCTATTATTGACAAAAAACACCTGACCGTTACGACTCATCTCAAAGTTAATTGCTTCAGTAATAATCTCTTCATTGAACGTATGTACCTCAGTCTGGATAGGATAACGATTGGGAGGGGGAGTCTGTATCACAGAAAGGTCACGCGCTCCCATCAGTGAAAACTGCAACGTACGCGGAATAGGAGTAGCTGTCATGGTCAAGGTATCAACATTTACTTTTATCTGGCGAAGCTTTTCTTTCACACTGACTCCGAATTTCTGTTCTTCATCTATAATCAGCAGTCCTAAATCCTTGAATTTTATACTCTTACCGATAATCTTATGCGTACCGATCAAAATATTAATTTTACCGTCTTCCAGTTCTTTTACGATGCGCGAACTATCTTTTGCACTGCGGGCACGGCTCAAATAATCCACCTTACAAGGAAAATCTTTCAACCGTTCGCGAAAAGTCTGAAAGTGCTGATACGCCAATACGGTAGTCGGTACAAGTACCGCCACTTGTTTGTTGTCCGCCACAGCCTTAAAAGCAGCACGTACTGCAATTTCCGTTTTTCCAAAACCAACATCCCCGCACACCAAGCGGTCCATCGGACGTTCGCTTTCCATATCAGCTTTTACATCCTGAGTCGTTTTAAGTTGGTCGGGAGTATCTTCATAAATAAAGCTAGCCTCCAGCTCATGCTGCAAAAAGCTGTCAGGAGTATAACTGAAACCTTTCTCCTGCTTACGCTGAGAATATAACTTAATCAAGTCACGGGCTATATCTTTAATCTTAGTCTTGGTGCGTTCTTTCATTTTCTCCCAAGCCCCGGTTCCCAGTTTATTCAGGCGCGGAGTCTCTCCTTCTTTCCCTTTATACTTGGAAATCTTGTGTAAGGAATGAATGGATACAAAGACAACATCTTCATTTTGATAAACCAATTTGATAACCTCTTGTGTGGTATCACCGTTAGGAATACGCACCAATCCGGCAAACCTTCCCACTCCATGGTCAATGTGCACCACATAATCCCCCGGTTCAAATTGGCTCAACTCTTTTAGCGTCAATGCCACTTTGCCACTACGGGCCTTATCACTCCGAAGATTGTATTTATGAAAACGGTCGAATATTTGGTGGTCGGTGAAGAAACAGCTCCGCAAATTATTATCACTAAACCCTTCGTGCAAAGTCTTATTGACCGGAGTAAATGCTATTTTATCTCCTCGCTCCTCGAAAATGTCTTTCAGTCGATTTGCCTGCTTCTCACTGTCCGTACATATATATAATGTATAGCCTTGTTCCAGATAATCGGTAAACGTACTGCTTACCAAATCAAAATTCTTGTGGAAAATCGGTTGCGCACTTGTATCAAAGGTCAAGGTTGCCTGCGGAGTACCTGTAGGCTTATTTCCGAATTCCATTCTTTTGAACTCTACCGCACGGACTGTAAATTCAGCACCATCTATCAACTTTGTCTCCAGACTCATCAATTCTGTTTTCTCCCCCTCATAAGCGGCCAAGGCCTGTGGAGAAAGAGCCTCATCTCTGACGGATTGGATTCTTTCCCGTACCCACAAGAAATCTTTCATAGCCAATACAGCATCCCTTGATATAAACTCAAAAAAGGAAACGCCGCTTCCATCCGTTGATTTTGTCAGCTCCGGTACAATAGCCACGCTTTGTTTCTTTTCCTTCGAGAGCTGATTCTCAACTTCAAACGTACGGATACTGTCCACCTCATCGCCAAAGAAGTCTATACGATAAGGAAACTCTGAGGCAAAAGAAAAAACATCGATAATACTTCCTCTCACTGCATATTGTCCCGGTTCATACACATAATCCACATGCTCAAACCCATAGCCGGTAAGCACTTCTGCGATAAACTCGGTATCCACATGTTCACCCACACTCAGCTTCAATGTTTTATCAGTCAGTTCCTCTTGTGAAACAACCTTCTCGGCAAGAGCATCGGGATAGGTCACAATACACAGTGTATCACCTTTTTGCAAACGGCTCAATACTTCCGTACGGAGAATCTCATTGGCCGCATCTTTTTGTCCGTACTTGACGGCACGACGATATGAAGAAGGAAAGAATAAAATATTCTCTTCTCCATTTACTTGCGTCAAGTCATGATAAAAATAACCTGCCTCTTCCTGGTCGCCCAATATAAAGACAAACGTCTGTTTATTCTCTCTGATAAAGGAGGAAATAAATAAAGGTGCCGCTGAAGCATGTAATCCTCCCAGGAAAATAGTCCTCACCGAGGAATCTTCCAGTAACGCAGCCAAGCCCGCAGTATTCGGGTGTCCGGCATATATACGTTGTAATTCCGAAATGTCCATATCTTCGTTTAAGATGGGAACAAAATTAGAGAATTTTCTTTTTACTTCCTCTAATTATAACCAACTATTTAATATTTTGCCTACTTTTGCAACTCAATGCTTTAATCATGGAAACAAAAGTAATAAAAAACGCAATTAAAGGACACGCACGTATAGATGTAGCTGATGTGCTACGTGGATTAGCAGTAATGGGAATCATTATTCTGCATTCTATCGAACATTTCAATTTCTATTCATTTCCTGACACAGCCACTCAGAGTGACTGGCTTAACTTTACGGACAAAGCTATCTGGGATGGATTATTCTTCATGTTCGGAGGAAAAGCTTACGCTGTATTTGCTCTTCTGTTCGGCTTCAGTTTTTTTATTCAGAACGATAACCAACGTATGCGCGGCAATGATTTCCGGTTACGATTTTGCTGGCGACTCGTTCTTTTATTCCTGATAGGCAATATCAATGCCAGTTTCTTCACAGCCGAGGTGCTGGTACTTTACTCACTGGTCGGTTTTATCCTGCCGCTTACCTGCCGGCTAAAAGATAAATGGGTATTTCTTTTGGCTTGTGTACTACTGATTCAGCCCTTGCCTCTTTATTATGTAATACGTGCCTGTCTGGATTCGTCTTTTGTCACTCCGGCCATTCCCACCCGTAGTTTTTGGGATGCTACTTTTGCTGTACAAAGTCACGGTTCATTCCTGGAAACCGTCCGTGTGAATTTATGGGAAGGGCAAATAGCCAGCCTTGCCTGGGCATGGGACCATGGACGTGTATTCCAAACAGCAGCTTTGTTTTTGTTGGGTATGTTAATCGGACGACGCGGACTATTCCAAAAAGAGCACCTGAAGGTATGGAATAAAATACTTGCCGGTGCGCTTATCGCATTCTTTCCTTTATACGGATTAGGCAATATGTTGCCGACGTTCATTGTCAACAAATCAATATTGACCCCCTTGTTACTTATCATCACCTCGCTTTCTAACTTCTCATTTATGCTGGTATTGGTTTCAGGGGTTATCTTTGCATTCTATAATACGAACCTACACCATCTTTTAATGAAAATCACTCCTTATGGAAAAATGAGTCTTACCAACTATATTACTCAAAGCATAGTAGGTTCTATGCTATATTATAACTGGGGATTTGCTCTTCACAACCAGTTTGGTATCACCGTCAGTTGTCTGGCCGGTATCGCGTTCTTCATTTTGCAATTTACATTCTGCCGCTGGTGGATGAGTCATCATTCACATGGGCCGATGGAATATATATGGAAGCGTGCTACCTGGTTAAAATGAGAACTTAAAAGAGCTTTCGGTTGTTTTTACACATAAATAAACAATATAACTTATGACTAATATGTATGATGAAATAGAATACATCTTCAACTTACTCGAGCGTCATCGTTTGAAAGAAGCATTGGTACAAATCTATACAATTGCCACTCAATGTTCCAACTGGCAGTTGCGCACTGATGTAGAAGCACTGCAAACGACATACGATCTGATGTTGCAATACAATGCGAAAGGCATGAAAGATCCAAAACAAAAGGATATGTATAATAAAATATTCCGATCGGCCTACGAAATGGCAGAACGGACATATACCATGAAGAAAAGTACATCATCTTTTGCTTTATATTATGATTTGATACGCACTTATGAACATACTAAACCGCATACTCTTCCCGAACTACAAATGCAATTGGAAGCCTATACGGAAGATACAGCGACAGCTCCTCTGATTTACAGTGATGCCAATCGCCGTGAAAAAGAATTAGCAGGAATACGCGAACGTCATGAAAAAGCACTCAATGAGTTATTCGAAAGAACTTGGACTTCTTTATATTGGACGGAAGCCGAAGCTTTGGAAGCTCAGGCACTGCTTAATTCTCTTTTGGTACCGGTCAATGACCTTTGTGTCTTCATCAGTGCTATCACCATGAACCAATCCAAGATTTTCGATATACGGAAATTTATGCTACTCCTCGAAGCGTACAATCACCCTGACCCTATGGTGAACCAACGCGCTATCGTAGGCATAGTGATAACTATACTTTTCTATGAGCACCGTATCATGATGTATCCCGAAGCACGTGCAAAGCTCTCGTTACTCAATGAAGATGACGATTTTATCAAAAATCTGCATACCGTACAGATTCAATTGCTGCTTTCACGCGAAACACAGGAAATAGACAGGAAGATGCGGGAAGAAATCCTTCCTGAAATGATGAAAAGTCCGAATATCGGAAACTCCAACCGAATCGGATTAGATGAAGCAGAAGACTCTGACGATCTTAACCCGGAATGGGAAATTTGGATTGACAAATCGGGCATTAGTGACAAGTTGCGTGAAATGGGCGAATTACAAATGGAAGGAGCAGATGTTTATATGAGTACGTTCTCCCAACTAAAACAGTTCCCGTTTTTCCGCCAGATGTCACACTGGTTTTATCCTTTCGACCGCCAATTCCCCGATATCGTTTCCATGTTTGGAAATGATGAGGAAAAGGGAGTATCTCTATTGGACGTTATACTCAATAGTAATACCTTTTGCAGCTCTGATAAATATTCTTTCTGTTTCAGCTTAATACAAATGCCTGAACCACAAAAAAAGATGATGATACATCAGATGAACGAGCAAAGTTCTGTATCGCAAGAACAAATGGAACAGATAACAAAGCTAGCCAAGGCTACCGTGAAAAAAGAGAATATCAGCCGCCAGTATATTCATGATTTATATCGCTTCTTTAAATTATGGTCACGCCGTTCCGAAGAAAAAGACATCTTCGAAAATAGTTTTGAACTGTGGAATTATAACAGCCTTAAAAAAGCAATAACCCGGCCGGAAGAGCTGAAAAAGCTGGCAGATTATTTCTTTCAGAAAAATTATATGGAGGAGGCATTCCAACTCTACAGTATTCTGCTTGAAGAGAATAAAGCAAATTCCGAGCTATGGCAAAAAGCCGGTTATTCCCTCCAGAAAACGGGATGTTACAATGAGGCATTGGATTATTATAAACAGGCTGATATTATTGCCCCGGATACTTTATGGACCAATCGTCATTTAGCTTTATGCTATCAAAAGCTGGATATGCCTGAACAAGCATTGCAATACTTCAAAAAAATAGAAAGTGTTCAGCCCGACAACTTAAACCTGTCCTTGCAGATAGGCCAATGTCTGGTAGCTTTGAAAAGATACGAAGAGGCTTTAGGCTACTTCTTTAAAGTGGAATATCTGGAAAAGAATCCCAACAATGCACGCCGTGCTATCGGCTGGTGTTCATTTGTCATCGGCAAGTATGAAGAAGCACGTAAATATTATGATCTGCTGCTTCAGGCTCCCAAACCCAAAATGCAAGACTGGATGAATGCAGGGCATTTATACTATACATTGGGAAATACCGAAACAGCCATTCAGTATTATCAAAAAGCACGGAGCATGTGCGAAGACAGTGACTCGTTCCTTACTTTCTGTCTGGAAGACAAAGAATATCTTATCGAAAAAGGATTTTCGGAAGAGGATATCTACATCTTATTGGATGCGCTACTTTAATGATTTATAAGATAATTCGATACGGGATAGAAGTTTTGTGTAATTATACAGGACTTCTATCTTTATCGGAGATTCATCATCCAACCTATAATTAGCATGCACGTTATAAGTCTCGCTACCATGATTTATACAACGTCCGATATCATTGGGTAAAACCGTGTCTACCCTAAAATCTCCCAGGTTCAGTAAAAAATAGAAAAAGCCGTCCAAGCCGTCACTATCCATTACATAAGCCTGTATATTCAAATTTGCCCGATAATTAATGTGATTATCATAATTATAATAACTGTGACACACATAAGTACTGTCGTTTGATTCACGATGTGAAGTAATGGATTCCGTCAGTTTTCCATCATCGCCAAATATATATTTCGTACAGACGTGTTTCAAGAAATTCTTTTCTTCCACCCCAAAATAGTCCGACCTGATACACAGCGTATCAGCCCCATATTCATAAGTCGAAGTCTTAAAAGCATCCCACGTTTCCGCACCTCTTTTCAGCAAACAACGTGTACGACTTTCTATTGCCTTGCCTTTAGCCATTTTAAAAGTTACCGAGCAAAGCTTACTTCCCGAATGAAGGCAATCCATTTCTCCTACGGTTACCTTATCGCCTTCATATACTATCGGAGTATCACCATAACGTATTATTCTGCCGTCACTATCATACTCTATATCCGATATAACCTCTTCTTCTCCTGTCAGATCTGTTACTTTTGCTATAAGTGTTTCGTCTTTATTATCTTTACAACTCAAGTTTGCAAACAGTAAGAAGCTTACTACAATATATTTTACAATCGCTTCAATTTTCATACTCCAATCATCCTATCTGTGCAAATAAAACAAAAAATATTAGAACTATGCACAATTTGCATGATTTTAACTCAACTTCTTTTTCTCCCTTCTGTTGTAGACTGCAATTATAAAAGAAATAGGAATATATGGAATGGATAATACACCTGTTAAGACAACATTCGGAATTGGCTATTTTTCTCACTATTGCCGCAGGATTCTGGATTGGTAAAATAAAAGTAGGACAATTCAGTTTAGGAATTGTTACCAGCGTACTTTTAGTCGGAGTATTGGTAGGACAACTCAACATCACCATTGAGGAACCTGTCAAATCCGTTTTCTTTCTGCTATTTTTATTTGCCATCGGTTACAAAGTAGGACCGCAATTCTTTCGCGGATTAAAAAAAGATGGTTTACCACAAGTGGGCTTTGCCGTTTTGATGTGTGTCGGCTGTTTGGTTATAACCTGGCTTTTAGCACTTATTATGGGCTATAATGCAGGCGAAGCAGCCGGGTTACTGGCAGGCGCACAGACCATTTCCGCAGTTATCGGAGTAGCGGACGACACCATCAATGGATTAAACATCAGTGCAGAGCAGAAAAGCAACATGATAAATATCATTCCCGTTGCTTATGCTGTTACTTATATTTACGGAACTGCAGGATCGGCGTGGGTACTCTCCTCCTTGGGTCCGAAAATGTTGGGCGGACTTGAAAAAGTGAAAGCTGCCTGTAAAGAATTGGAAGCCCAAATGGGAACCAGCGAAGCCGATGAACCCGGTTTTGAACACGCGCGTCGACCGGTCGTATTCCGTGCCTACAATATAGAAAACGATTGGTTTGGAAACGGCAAAACGGTAGAGCAACTCGAATCTTACTTTGTTTCACAAGGGAAAAGGCTGTTTGTTGAAAGGATGAGACATAATCATACTATCATCAACGAGATTCTGCCAGGACAATTATTACAAAAAGGTGACGAAGTAGTATTAAGCGGACGCCGTGAATTTGCTATAGGCGAAGAAGATTGGATTGGCGAAGAAATAATAGATCCCCAGTTACTTGATTTTCCTGTAGAGGTATTGCCGGTCATGATACATAAAAAGCCGTATGCCAACCGTAAACTTGAATTCATCCGCAAACAACCTTTCATGCACGGAGTAAGTGTAAGACGCATCAAACGTGCAGGCATCGATATTCCCGTATTTGCTCAAACGGTAATCGATTCGGGTGATACATTAGAATTGGTTGGATTGAAGAAAGAAGTAGAGACAGCTGCCAAGCAATTAGGATATATCGACCGCCCGACCAATGCTACCGATATGGTATTTGTCGGCATCGGCATCTTAATAGGAGGTATCATCGGTGCCTTAGCCATTCATATAGGCGGAGTCCCCATCAGCCTTAGCACCAGCGGAGGAGCACTGATTGCAGGTTTGGTATTCGGATGGTTACGCAGTAAACGCCCCACATTCGGACAAATACCCGAATCTTCTCTATGGGTGTTAAATAATGTAGGACTGAATATGTTTATAGCTGTAGTGGGAATCTCTGCAGGGCCCAGCTTCATTCAAGGATTAAAAGAAGTGGGACCGATGCTTTTTGTCATCGGTGTTCTTGCCACCTCATTGCCTCTGCTGTTGGGGCTGATATTGGCCAGATATGTATTTCACTTCCACCCTGCACTGGCATTGGGATGTACAGCCGGAGCACGAACTACCACTGCTGCACTGGGAGCTATTCAGGAGGCTGTGGGTAGTGAAACCCCATCACTTGGCTATACAGTGACTTACGCTGTGGGAAATACCCTTCTCATTATTTGGGGAGTAGTCATTGTTTTATTAGTATAATCACCTAAACCTTATAACATTATGGAATATTTAAGCGATAAGAGCAGTGTAGCGAAAATGGACAAGAATCTGGAAAAGATTAGTCCCTTTGAGCTCAAGAACCGTTTGATAGAAATGGCAGATGAAAGTGTAAAGAAGATGGCGCACGTCATGCTGAATGCGGGAAGAGGAAATCCCAACTGGATTGCTACCGAAGCTCGTGAAGCCTTCTTCACCTTGGGGTCTTTCGCTATTGCAGAATCTCGACGTGTCATGGATATGCCGGAAGGAATAGCCGGTATTCCTCAAAAAGAAGGTATCGCCCAACGGTTTGAACTGTGGCTGAAGACCCATGAAGGCGAACCGGGAATTGACCTGCTGAAGCGTACTTATAATTATATGTTGATGGAACATGCCGTCGACCCTGATTCATTAGTACATGAGTGGGCCGACAGTATGGCAGGCGACCAATATCCAATGCCTGACCGTATCTTGAAGTATACAGAGATACTTGTACGCGACTACCTGAACCGGGAAATGTGTGACGGACGTCCCCCGCAAGGCAACTTTGATCTTTTTGCCACCGAAGGCGGTACGGCAGGCATGTGCTATGTATTCGATTCACTGGAAGAAAACTTCCTGCTACATCGTGGAGACAGTATCGCCTTGATGGTTCCTGCCTTTACTCCGTACATCGAAATACCCGAATTGGCGCGTTACGATTATGATGTACTGAATATCAGTGCCGACACGATGGACGAGAACGGCCTGCACACTTGGCAGTACAAAGTAGAGGATATCAACAAGTTGCGCGACCCGAAGTACAAAGCCCTGTTTGTAATCAACCCGAGCAATCCGCCCAGCTATGAACTGAACAAGGAATGTGTAGATGCCATCAAAGATGTAGTAAATCGTTGGAATCCGAACTTGATGATAGTAACAGATGATGTCTACGGTACTTTCGTTCCCGGATTTAGAAGCCTGCTGGCAGATTTACCGTTCAATACCATCTGCGTATATTCATTCTCGAAATATTTCGGAGCCACCGGATGGCGTATAGCCGTCAATGCCGTCCACGAGAATAATGTATTCGACAAACTAATTGCCGCTTTGCCCCGCAAACGTAAAAGCGAGCTTGCCAAGCGATACGGTTCTTTGACAACAGACGTGGAAAAGATGAAATTCATTGACCGCATGGTGGCCGACAGCCGACAGGTTGCTCTTAACCATACTGCCGGACTGTCACTTCCACAGCAGATGCAAATGTCATTGTTTGCTGCTTTCTCATTGCTCGACAAAGAGAATAAATATCGTCACGCCATGCTTCATCTGATTCATAGCCGACTGAAAGCATTATGGGATAATACTGGATTTATTTTACCCGATGACCCGCTTCGCGCCGGATATTATTCAGAAATAGATATGCTGGTATGGGCAAAGAAATTCTATGGCGATGACTTTGTCAATTATCTGAAGTCGACATATAATCCACTAAATGTGGTCTTCCGTCTGGCAACAGAAACCGGATTGGTGGTGTTGAACGGAGGAGGTTTTGACGGACCTGAATGGAGCGTACGAGTCTCTTTAGCTAATCTCAATGAGAAAGATTACATCAAGATAGGACTGAGTATTCGCAGAATCCTGAACGAATATGCCGAAACATGGAAGAATAAAAGCAAATCTTGACGGCTAATCAAAAAGCGGATAAAGAATCACCCTCGCCACAGATAGTTGTAGCGAGGGTGATTTCGATAAAAGGAGAGTTTCGACACATCTCCATGCTGATGAAAACAGCAGCCTATCTCTTTATCTTGAAAATGATTATCCTAGAAACATACTATGCTCCATACATACGTGCACGCATTTCCTTAATATGATCCGAAGTGATATATTCATCATATTCCATCATCTTGTCGATAATGCCATTCGGAGTTAATTCAATGATACGGTTAGCAACCGTTTCGATGAATTCATGGTCATGAGAAGCGAATAATATATTTCCCTTATAACTCTTCAAGTTATTATTGAAAGCCTGAATAGACTCCAAGTCCAAGTGGTTGGTCGGTGTATCAAGAATCAGACAGTTGGCATTGCGCAACTGCATACGGGCAATCATACAACGCATCTTCTCGCCTCCCGAAAGAACATTCACTTTTTTCAGCACTTCTTCACCCGAGAACAACATACGCCCCAAGAAACCTTTCATATAGACTTCATTTCCTTCACCAAACTGGCTTAACCAGTCTACCAGATTCAAGTCGCATTCAAAGAAATCAGTATTATCCAACGGCAAATAAGCGGTGGTTATTGTTACTCCCCAGTCGAATTTACCGGCTTGCGGCTTACGATTTCCGTTAATAATTTCAAAAAGAGCAGTCATGGCACGAGGGTCACGGCTCAAGAATACAATCTTATCCCCTTTTTCAACATTAAAGTTCACATCATTAAACAAGACCACTCCATCTTCTGTCTCGGCACGCAAACCCGATACTTCAAGAATTTGGTTTCCCGGTTCACGGTCGGGAGTAAAGATAATACCCGGATATTTACGAGAAGACGGTTTAATTTCTTCTACATTCAGTTTCTCCAACATTTTCTTGCGACTGGTAGTCTGTTTACTCTTTGCCACATTCGCACTAAAACGACGGATAAACTCTTCCAATTCCTTTTTCTTCTCTTCAGCTTTTGCCTTTTGGTTCTGCTGCTGACGAAGTGCCAACTGACTGGACTCATACCAGAAGCTATAGTTTCCGGCAAACAGATTCACCTTACCAAAATCAATATCAACCGTATGTGTACAAACAGAGTCAAGGAAGTGTCGGTCATGACTCACAACCAATACAGTGTGCTCAAAATTGGAAAGATATTCTTCCAACCATGTTACCGTTTCCATATCCAAGTCATTGGTCGGCTCATCAAGCAACAAGTTGTCCGGGTTTCCGTAAAGAGCTTGTGCCAACATGACACGCACCTTTTCTTTACCGCTCAAATCACCCATCTTCATATAATGCTTATCTTCCTTGATGCCAAGTCCACTCAGCAACATAGCTGCATCACTCTCGGCATTCCAACCGTCCAACTCAGCAAACTTTTCTTCCAGTTCAGATACTTTCAAGCCATCCTCATCCGTAAAATCGGTCTTGGCATACAGTTCTTCGCGCTGCTTCATAATATCCCATAACACTGTATGTCCCATCATAACCGTGTCCATCACGGTATATTCATCAAATTTAAAATGGTCCTGGCTCAATACGGACAGGCGTTCGCCCGGTCCCAATATCACAGACCCTTTAGTCGGCTCCAACTCGCCTGAAATTGCTTTCAGAAAAGTCGATTTTCCGGCACCGTTTGCACCGATTACTCCGTAAATATTGCCGTTGGTGAACTTCATATTCACATCATTATACAATACTCTTTTACCAAATTGAATGGCTAAGTTTGAAACTGTAATCATCCTTATATACCTTATTTATATGTTATTTCGATTTTTGAAAGTGCAAAGGTAGGCATTTTAATTCAGAAAAGTATGCCAGTGTGACATATTTTCCCTACTTTTGCAAAATATTTGAGTCGGGGAAACAAGTAGGCACGAAATTTGTTAGCAATAAATTAACCTAAAAACCCTGACTGATTATGAGTAAGAATAAGAAAAACAAAAAGTTTAATAAGAATATGAACCCAACAGAGAAGAACCAACCTCAGGATGAGGAAGTTTTGAGAAACCAAGAAAAGGCAGAAGAAGCTGTTCTTGACGAAGAGACTCAAAAGGAAGCAGCAGAAGAATTATCTGCTGAAGAGAAGGTGAACAAGGATTTGGCTGACGCTCAAAAGACCATAGAAGAGCAGCATGACAAGTATTTACGTCTTTCTGCCGAGTTCGACAATTACCGCAAACGTACCATGAAGGAAAAAGCGGAGTTAATTAAAAACGGAGGTGAAAAAACAATCTCCGCCATTCTGCCTATTCTGGATGATTTGGAACGTGCCGTGAAAACTTCAGAAACCTCGGACGACGTAAAAGCAATGCGCGAAGGCATCGAACTGATTTACAATAAATTCTTAAAGGTATTGAATCAGGAAGGACTTCAGAAAATAGAAACTGACGGCAAAGATTTTGATACCGATTATCACGAAGCCATCGCATTAGTTCCTGCGCCGTCTGAAGAACAAAAAGGAAAAATCCTGGACTGCGTTCAGACAGGCTATAAGCTGAATGACAAAGTAATCCGCCACGCCAAGGTAGTAGTGGCTCAATAAAATAGTATCATAAAACAACATGGCAAAAAGAGACTATTACGAAGTTCTGGAAGTGGACAAGACAGCCACTATTGATGTTATAAAGAAAGCATACCGCAAGAAAGCGATACAATATCATCCTGATAAAAATCCGGGAGATAAAGAAGCGGAAGAGAAATTCAAAGAAGCTGCCGAAGCATACGATGTACTGAGCAACCCTGACAAGCGCGCCCGTTACGACCAGTTCGGACATGCAGGCATGAGTGGAGCTGCCGGTGGCGGTTTCGAAGGATTCGGGCAAGGTATGTCTATGGACGATATTTTCTCTATGTTCGGCGATATATTCGGCGGACGTGGTGGAGGTTTCGGAGGCTTCAGCGGTTTCGGTGGAGGCGGACGTGCCTCTCAACGAAAATACCGTGGTTCGGACTTACGTGTCAAGGTCAAACTGAGCTTGAAAGAAATTTCTATGGGAGTAGAAAAGAAATTCAAATTAAAAAAATATGTGGCATGTGATCACTGCCACGGCTCAGGCGCCGAAGGAGAAGGAGGTACGGAAACGTGTCCTACTTGTCACGGAACAGGCAGTGTAACACGCACCCAACAAAGTATCTTCGGAATGGTGCAATCGCAAAGTGTATGCCCCCAATGTAACGGTGAAGGTAAAATCATCAAAAACAAATGTAAGGTTTGTTCGGGTGAGGGCATCGTATATGGCGAAGAAGTGGTGGAAGTAAAAATCCCTGCTGGAGTAGCCGAAGGTATGCAACTGACAGTAAACGGAAAAGGTAATGCCGGAAAACACAACGGAGTACCGGGTGATTTGCTTGTTGTCATTGAAGAAGAATCTCATCCCGACCTAATTCGTGATGAAAATGATTTGATATACAACTTGCTATTAAGTATCCCTACAGCTGCCTTGGGCGGAACTGTGGAAATCCCGACTATCGACAGTAAAGTAAAAGTAAAGATTGAAGCAGGAACCCAACCGGGCAAAGTGCTACGCTTGCGAGGTAAAGGATTGCCAAATGTAAACAGCTATGGATATAGCACAGGCACCGGTGATTTGTTGGTCAATGTCAGTGTATACGTACCCGAAACAATGAACAAAGAAGAAAAGCAAATCATGGAGAAGATGCAGGAATCTGACAACTTCAAACCGAACCTGAGCATTAAGGAGAAGATATTCAAGAAATTCAAGAACTTCTTTGATTAACTGCTTTATAGCCGTCGGGCCATGACTAAGATAACACTTTCATCCACCATAAAGATAAGATACTTGCATCTTTACGGTGGATGGAAGTGTATTTTACCCTTATATCCGACCATTTTTGTCACACGCCATCATAACGGATAACAACTTTTACGATTATGACTTACGAAGAAACACTGGATTATTTATATAATAGTGCCCCCCTTTTCCAACATATAGGAAAGGATGCCTATAAAGAAGGATTAGAAAACACTTGTCTTTTAGATGAATATTTCGAACATCCTCATCGCAAATTTCGTACCATCCATGTAGCCGGCACCAATGGAAAAGGTTCATGTTCACACACATTAGCCGCAATCCTACAATCTGCAGGATATAAAACAGGACTCTATACTTCTCCTCACCTCATCGACTTTCGCGAACGAATCCGCATCAATGGAACTCCGGTTTCTCAAGAGTTTGTAATTGATTTTGTTAAAAAGCACCGTGCCTTCTTCGAGCCGCTCCACCCCTCTTTCTTTGAACTTACCACCGCTATGGCTTTCCATTATTTTGCTACCCAACAAGTAGATGTAGCTATTATTGAAGTGGGACTGGGCGGACGCTTGGACTGCACCAATATTATTCATCCCGACCTCTGTCTCATTACCAACATCAGTTTTGACCACGTACAGTTTCTCGGTAATACACTGGCAAAGATTGCCGGAGAGAAAGCCGGTATCATCAAAGAAAACACACCAGTCGTCATTGGCGAAACTACTCCCGAGACCAAACCGGTCTTTATTGAACGCGCACGGAAAGTTCATGCCCCTATCCTATTTGCCGAAGAAGAACATCTCTTACAAAGTTCCTCTGTGAACGAAACAGGCGAACGAATTTATCAGACAACCGACTACACTGATTTAAAAGGGGAATTGGGAGGACTGTGCCAACTTAAAAACACGAACACACTGCTCTCCTCCATTCGCCAATTAAAAGAAATAGGCTACCACTTCAGCGAAGAGAATGTACGCGAAGGATTCGCCCATGTTTCAAAACTGACAGGCCTGATGGGACGTTGGCAGAAGTTAGAAGAACATCCTGCATTGGTATGCGACACCGGACACAATGTCGGAGGCATTTCCTACATCGTAGAACAATTGAGACATCAAAAATATGATCGCTTGCATGTCGTGATAGGCATGGTAAATGACAAAGATATCAGCGGAGTGCTCAGTATGCTACCCAAAGATGCCATTTATTATTTCACCCGTGCCAGTGTACACCGAGCCCTGCCGGAAAATGACTTACAGGAATTGGCACAACAAGCTGGTTTACAAGGCCGGACTTATCCCAACGTAAAAGCAGCAGTAGAAGCAGCAAAACAACATTCTTGCGAAAATGACTTCATTTTTGTTGGCGGAAGCAGCTTTATCGTAGCTGATTTATTAAAATTTCACGTTTAGCGAGTTCACTTTTCCACAAAAAGTTTGGGAATACCGAAGAAAATCTTTTTATTTGCAATAGTTTTATACTTACTATAAAAAGATTTTCAATAATATGATAAACACATCAACTTCCGATGAGAATTTGTGCGGTCTGAAACGGGCCGACTTTCAAAAAACAGTAAATGGGAAACAAACAGACCTTTTCATACTAAAAAATGAAAATGGAGTTGAAATAGCTGTCACCAATTATGGTGGTGCTGTCTTGGCAATTATGGCTCCCGATAGAAACGGTAAATTTGCTAATGTCATCCAAGGGCATGATAGTATAGACCACGTAATCAACAGTCACGAACCTTTTCTGAGTACATTGGTAGGACGTTATGGAAATCGTATCGCAAACGGGAAATTCCTTTTAGAGGGTCAGGAATACTCACTGACAATCAATAACGGGCCAAACTCACTACACGGCGGACCAACCGGTTTTCACGCACGTGTTTGGGACGCAGAACAAGTCACTCCGCAAAGTTTAAAGCTACATTATTTATCTGCAGATGGCGAAGAAGGCTTCCCCGGAAATCTGGATGTAACTGTAGTTTATACACTGAGTAACCAGAATGAATTCATCATAACCTACTCAGCAGTAACAGATAAAACAACGTTAGTCAATCTCACTCACCACGGCTTTTTCAGCCTTTCAGGTATTGCCAATCCTACGGCAAGTGTTGAAAACAACATCGTAACCATTAATGCAGACTTTTATACTCCTATGAATAATGTATCTATTCCTACCGGCGAGATAGCCAAAGTAGAAGGTACACCGATGGATTTCCGCACTCCTCATGCCGTGGGTAGCCGCATTAATGATAAATTCGAACAATTAGAGTTTGGTGCCGGCTATGACCATTGCTACGTACTCAATAAACGCGAACAAGGAACGCTTAGCTTTGCCGCCAAATGTGTTGAACCCGAAAGCGGACGTAGCATGGAAGTTTACACCACCGAACCGGGTGTTCAAGTCTATACCGCCAACTGGCACAATGGTTTTGAAGGAGCTCACGGAGCTACTTTCCCTGCCAGAAGCGCTATCTGCTTTGAAGCACAGCACTTCCCTGATACTCCGAATAAAGGCCATTTCCCTTCTTGTGTATTAAAACCGGGAGAGGCATATACACAGATAACAGTCTATAAATTCGGCGTAGAAAAATAAGCAAAAACAATTTTAAAAATAAACATAAAGAACGATCTAACAATGGCTCAAAAAACAAAACAATGGGGTGCTATCATCATCATGATTGCCCTTTTTGCAATGATTGCCTTCGTGACTAACTTGTGTACACCTATGGCAACAATTATCAAAAACCAGGGACCAATTTCGAATGTGCTTGCACAGATTGGTAACTATGGTAACTTTATCGCTTACCTCGTAATGGGTATCCCCGCCGGTATGCTTATCTCCAAGTATGGCTATAAGAGAACAGCTCTTATCGGTCTTGTCGTAGGTAGTATAGGTATCCTTATCCAATGGATTAGCGGTCTGATGGATGTGGACAATAATCTCGGTCTCGTATTTACTGTTTACCTGATTGGTGCTTTCATCGCCGGTCTGTGTATGTGTATCCTTAACTGCGTGGTTAACCCTATGCTGAATCTCCTTGGAGGCGGTGGTAACAGCGGTAACCAGCTGATTCAGATTGGTGGTGTATTCAATTCTACCGCAGCTGTAGCTTGTTATATCCTGATGGGTGCCCTCATCGGTGATGCTGCAAAAGCCAAGATTTCTGATGCAACACCTGCCTTGATGATTGCACTTGCTATTTTCGTAGTGGCTTTCATCGTTATCTCATTTACTAAAATTGAAGAACCCAAACAAGCTCCCGTGCAGCTCGACCTTATCAAAGGCGCAATGAGCTACCGTCACTTTGCACTGGGTACTTTGGGTATTTTCGTATATATGGGCATCGAAGTAGGTGTACCTAACTTTGTACAACAGTACCTTATCAGTGACTACGGACTCCCCGCCAGTACGGTAGGTATGATTGTGGCAGTTTATTGGTTCATGATGCTGATTGGCCGCTTCGTAGGCGCCAGCATCGGTGAAAAAGTATCAAGCCGTACCATGATTACCGTTGTATCATCAGCTACTATCATTCTTGTTTTATTCGGTATGTTTGCACCTTCCATCAAAGTAGCTTTCCCCGGTGTGAATTGGGGTACCCTCCAAATTATTTGGGAAGAAATTCCTCTGGGCATCTTCTCATTCTTACTGGTAGGTCTTTGTACTTCAGTAATGTGGGGAGCTATTTTCAATATGGCAGTTGAAGGTCTTGGCAAGTACACAGCCATCGCTTCCGGTATCTTTATGACAATGGTATTCGGTTGTGCTGTGATGATGTTTATCCAAGCCACCGTTGCCGACCTCGTAGGCTATATTCAGAGCTTCTGGTGTGTAGTAGCTTGCGCTGTCTACCTGCTGTTCTACGCTCTTATCGGCAGCAAGGTTACAAGAAGAGAAGCAGAATAATAATAAATGCGATATATTAACCTTTAAATTATAGAATTATCATGGACATAGAATATGTAAGAAGTCGCTTCATCAAGCATTTTGATGGCACAACAGGTTCAGTATATGCTTCACCCGGCCGTATCAACCTCATTGGTGAACATACCGATTATAACGGTGGTTTCGTATTTCCGGGTGCTGTAGATAAAGGCATGATTGCTGAAATCAAACCTAACGGAACAGATAAAGTACGCGCTTACTCTATCGACCTGAAAGACTATGTAGAATTCGGTTTAAACGAAGAAGATGCCCCTAAAGCTAGTTGGGCAAGATATATCTTCGGAGTTTGCCGTGAAATGATTAAGCGTGGCGTAAACGTAAAAGGCTTTGATACTGCATTTGCGGGTGATGTGCCCTTGGGTGCCGGTATGTCTTCATCAGCTGCATTGGAAAGTACCTATGCTTTTGCCATCAATGATTTGTTTGGCGACAACAAAATAGATAAATTCGAATTGGCTAAAATAGGTCAGGCAACTGAACATAATTATTGTGGTGTAAACTGCGGTATCATGGACCAGTTTGCTTCTGTATTCGGTAAAGCAGGCAGTTTAATTCGTTTGGATTGCCGTTCATTGGAATACCAATATTTCCCATTCAAGCCAGAAGGATACCGTTTGGTATTGGTAGACTCTGTAGTCAAACACGAATTGGCATCATCTGCATACAACAAACGCCGTCAAAGCTGTGAAGCCGCTGTTGCTGCTATCCAAAAGAAGCATCCGCACGTAGAATTCTTGCGTGACTGTACAATGGAAATGTTGCAGGAAGCTAAAGCTGACATCAGCGAAGAAGACTACATGCGTGCAGAATATGTAATCGAAGAAATCCAACGTGTACTTGATGTTTGTGACGCATTGGAAAGAGGTGATTACGAAACTGTCGGCCAGAAAATGTACGAAACACACAATGGCATGAGCAAATTATATGAAGTTAGCTGCGAAGAACTTGACTTCTTAAATGATATCGCATTCGATTGCGGTGTTACCGGCTCACGTGTGATGGGCGGTGGCTTTGGCGGATGTACTATCAACTTAGTGAAGAATGAACTTTATGAAACATTCATCACTACCGCAAAAGAAAGATTCAAAGAAAAATTCGGTCGCAGCCCGAAAGTTTACGATGTAGTTATCAGCGACGGTTCTCGTAAATTAATCTAAATTCACAGATATGTGAACTTGACACAAAAGTCAAAATAAACTTAAATTAGCCGCCATTGAACAATGAAAATCAATGGCGGCTTTTTTCTAAAACAAAACTATATCATGAAAACATTATGCACATTATTGTTAGTTCTGGGAACCTTATGCTCCATACAAGCCCAAGAACGTAAAGTGAACCAGCCTCCGTTCATCGCCCGTAACACATCTACAGTAGAAATCAACCAAATCACCCTCTCTGATACCGCTACCGTTCTGGACATCAAAGCCTATTATCGTCCTCACTACTGGATTCGAATCAGTGGAGAAAGTTATCTGCTGGCTGATAACGGTGAAAAATTTCCCATCCGGTCGGGCAACGGCATTACCCTCGACAAAGAATTCTGGATGCCCGACAGCGGTGAGGCTACTTTCAGTCTGATATTCCCTACCCTGCCGGCTACCGTAAAGACCATAGACTTTATAGAAAGTGACTGCGAAGATTGCTACAAAGTATGGGGCATTCCTTTAAATGGGAAATTGCCCGAATTAGTGTTGCCGGAAAAGGTAACACAAAAAACAAACGCTATAGAAACATTACCCACTCCTCAATTGACAATGGGAAAGGCTACACTAAGTGGAAAACTTCTGGACTATAAACCAAACTATCAACTCAACTTGAATGCCTACCTTTGTGAGTTATTGACCGGTAACGAAAGCGAAATACCCATCGAAATCAAAGAAGACGGCAGCTTCTGTACAGTAATCGATCTCTCCGCTCCGACCAGCCTTGATTTAGTGATGGGAAGGGAGAAAATAAGCACACTATTTGTGGCTCCCGGAGAAGAAACAACAGTTGTCATTAACTTACGGGAAATCAGCCGTTCGCAAAGCAAATTGCTGAAACAAAACCAACAGGAAGGAGAAAAGCTGTATTTCTCAGGCACAATGGCGCAACTCAACAAAACCCTGAACAGCAAATGGGCAACCGAATGGAAAGGAAAAGATTTTCTGAAAGATGTATATAATATGTCGGCAGAAGAATATAAAGCCTATTGCCTGAATAAATACCAAGACAGAAATTCAACCATACAAAACGCTAAAGAACTGGACAATGCATCCCGTCAACTGTTATTGATAGACAATAAATACCAATGCATCGCAGCACTTAACAGCATCGACTCAAATTTGATGAATGCACATATATATTATAGTGGGCTACCCGAAAGAGAAGCATACAAGAGCTATAAGGCCCCCGATTTGCCAGCCGACTATTATGACTATATAAGAACCATAGGAGCAATGAACAGCAATGAGATGCTTTACTGTAACGGCTATTCCAGAATGCTAAAATATTTAGGCTATGAAATACGCGTTCCATTGGACGGCAATATGAAAGACATATTCAGCTATGTTAGTTCGTCAGACCGGACTTCGGCCGAAGATGCAGCAATCATCAAAGCATATAAAGACAGTATTGATGCAGGAAAAAGTGCCAAAGCATTATCCGAAAAGATGCAGGATTTGAGAAAGAAATATGACCCGCTGTTCATGGAATACAGCAAGAAAGTACAAGAAGCCGGCATGAAAGTAGTGACCGACTATATGGGTACTGATAAAGGATTTTTCTTTGATATACGCAAAGCAATGAAATATGCCGAAAAAATCACCGACTTCCGACCGTTGACAGAAACCGATTTTCAGGAAATTCGCCAGATGGAAAACCCTTACTATCTGGAAAAACTGACTTCGATGAACAATAAGCTGATAGAAACGATTGAAGCCAACAAAAAGAAAACAGGGTTCACCGTCAACGAAACCGGTGAGGTAGCAAATGAAGATTTATTCGCATCCATCATCTCCAAGTTCAGAGGAAAAGTCGTGCTGGTAGATTTCTGGGCAACCTGGTGCGGCCCCTGCCAAATGGCAATGAAAAATATGAAGCCAATGAAAGAAGAATTGGCAGGCAAAGACATAGTATATTTATTCATTGCCGGTGAAAACTCGCCAAAAGAAACATGGGAAAACATGATTTCCGACATTCATGGAGAGCATTATCGCCTCACTAATGCACAATGGGCTTACATCAACAAACAATTCAGCATTCAGGGAGTGCCCACTTATATGATTATTGATAAAGAAGGAAGCATCAAAAATAAGTTTACCGGCTTCCCGGGAATAGATACAGTAAAAAAACAATTGCTGGAACTTTTATAAATAAAACAAACCATAAACCATACCAGTTTGTTAGACCGAAAGATGAAAATATATTCTATAGAATATTCTTCATAGAGTTAGGAATGACATTATCAAAGATTTAATTATCTTTGCACCATAAATAACATTTTACGCTATGAATGATAAGAAACTAATGAATCGCGCAGCCGATAATATCCGTATTTTAGCCGCAGCGATGGTAGAGAAAGCCAATTCCGGTCACCCCGGCGGTGCCATGGGTGGCGCTGATTTCATAAACGTACTCTTTTCAGAGTTCTTAGTATATGACCCGGAAAATCCGTGTTGGGAAGGTCGTGACCGCTTCTTCCTCGACCCGGGACACATGTCACCGATGCTTTACTCCGTATTAGCAATGAGTGGCAAGTTCACCATAGACGAACTAAAAGAATTCCGCCAATGGGGAAGCCCCACTCCGGGCCATCCCGAAGTGAACATCATGCGCGGTATTGAGAACACATCCGGTCCTTTGGGACAGGGACATACATTTGCGGTAGGTGCAGCCATCGCAGCCAAGTTCCTGAAAGCCCGTTTGGGAGACGTGATGAATCAGACTATATATGCTTACATCTCAGATGGGGGTATCCAGGAAGAAATTTCTCAGGGAGCAGGTCGTTTGGCCGGTCACTTGGGCTTGGATAATCTCATTATGTTCTATGATTCAAACGACATTCAGCTTTCTACCGAAACGAATGCGGTTACCAGCGAAGATGTCGCCAAGAAATACGAAGCCTGGCACTGGAAAGTAATGACTATCGATGGCAATGACCCTGATGCCATTCGTGCCGCACTGACCGAAGCCAAAACCGTAACCGGCAAACCGACATTGATTATCGGTAAAACCGTGATGGGAAAAGGCGCACGCAAAGCGGATAATTCAAGCTATGAACGCAACTGCGGTACCCACGGTGCTCCTTTGGGTGGCGACGCATATATCAACACCATTAAGAATCTGGGTGGTGACCTCGAAAATCCATTTCAGATTTTTACAGAAGTGGAAGAGCTCTATGCTAAACGCAAAGAAGAACTGAAAAAAATCGTAGCCGAAAGATATGCATACAAGGCCGAATGGACAAAGGCAAACCCCGAACTGGCAGCCAAAATGAACTTCTGGTTCTCGGGCAAGACTCCCCAAATCGATTGGAACGCTATCGAACAGAAAGCCAATGCCGCCACCCGTGCCGCATCAGCAACTGTTCTAGGAGTATTGGCTACCGAAGTAGAAAACATGATTGTATCTTCTGCCGATTTGTCCAACTCCGACAAAACAGACGGATTCCTGAAGAAAACCCATGCATTCACTTATGGTGATTTCAGCGGTGCCTTCTTGCAAGCAGGCGTATCCGAACTGACCATGGCATGTTGCTGTCTGGGTATGGTTTTGCACGGTGGTATCATCGCTGCATGTGCCACTTTCTTTGTCTTCTCAGACTACATGAAACCGGCTATCCGTATGGCAGCCCTAATGGAACTTCCCATTAAGTTCATTTGGTCACACGATGCTTTCCGTGTAGGTGAAGACGGTCCTACTCACGAACCGGTAGAACAAGAAGCACAAATCCGCCTGATGGAAAAACTGAAGAACCACAAAGGACACAACTCCATGTTGGTACTCCGTCCGGCCGATGTAGAAGAAGCCACCGTTGCATGGAAACTGGCAATGGAGAACACCTCTACTCCGACTGCTTTGATTTTCTCTCGTCAGAATATCAACAACCTGCCCGCAGGCAACAACTACAGCCAAGTAGAAAAAGGTGCTTACATTGTTGCAGGTTCGGATGCTGACCCCGACGTAGTTCTTGTAGCTTCCGGCTCCGAAGTATCCACTTTAGTGGCAGGTGCAGAACTGCTCCGCAAAGACGGTGTCAAAGTACGCATTGTCTCAGTACCGTCAGAAGGTCTGTTCCGCAATCAGAGCAAAGAATATCAAAACAGTGTTATCCCTGCCGATGCCAAAGTATTCGGTCTGACAGCCGGTCTGCCCGTCAATCTTCAAGGTCTGGTAGGTGCAAATGGCAAAATATGGGGATTGGAATCATTCGGATTCTCTGCTCCTTATAAAGTATTGGATGAAAAACTGGGCTTCACGGCACAGAATGTGTATAACCAGGTAAAAGAAATGCTGGCATGAAAAAAATAGGTTTGGCATCCGACCACGCCGGATTTGAATTGAAAGAGTATGTAAAGTCTTGGCTGAAAGCCAAGAACTATCCGTTTGAAGATTTTGGTACCCACAGCACAGACAGTTGTGACTACCCTGATTTTGCACACCCATTGGCACTGGCAGTCGAAGCCGGAGAATGTTATCCAGGTATTGCCATCTGCGGTAGCGGTGAAGGTATCAGCATGACCCTGAACAAACATCAGGGCATTCGTGCCGCATTGTGCTGGATGCCCGAAATTGCTCATCTGGCACGTCAGCATAATGATGCCAACGTTTTGGTAATGCCGGGGCGTTTCATTGACCATGAAATGGCAGACAAAATCATGAACGAATTCTTCTCAACCGATTTCGAAGGCGGGCGTCATCAGAAACGTATCGACAAGATACCTGTGAAGTAGATTTCAAGCTATAATAATAAAAGTAAAAAAAGAGAGGCTTTATAGCTTCTCTTTTTTTTTATTTCTATCTTTGCTTACTATTAAAACAATTAATATTATTACTATGAAGAAGTTTCTACTTTCAGTACTTATCTGTCTGCCACTATTTGCCAAGGCACAAACCGATGAGAAATATTTGGCGGGAGCTATTCCCGTTGTCGATGGAAAAGTTTCTTTTACCACAGAAATGCAAGTTCCTGCCCTCTCGCAAGAACAACTGTATGACGCATTGCTTGACTGGGCCAATACATACTTCAAACCTGATGGCAAACTCAACGCACGCGTTCTTTATACCAATAAAGAAGAAGGTACAATAGCAGCCGGTGGAGAAGAATACCTTGTATTCACCTCCTCAGCATTGTCATTAGACAGAACACGCATTTATTACCAATTTCTTATGACCTGCAAACCGGGCAAATGCGATTTGGAAATGACACGTATCCGCTACTGGTACGATGAAGCTCGTGACGGCGGCGAAAAATATACTGCCGAAGAATGGATTACCGACGATATGGCACTCAACAAGTCAAAGACTAAGCTGGCCCCCATTTGCGGCAAATTCAGAAGAAAAACAATTGACCTGAAAGATGAACTGTTCAAATCCATCCAGTCATCATTAGGCAACAGAATGATTGCTTTGGGATTACAGCCGGCTCCCATTGCACCGACTCCGGCCGTAACCATGGCTACTCCGGGCGTAACTGTGACACAATCCAACACTGCCAATACGCAGCCTACAGCTCCGGTTGCACCAACAGCCCCTGTTGCACCAACAGCCCCTGTTGCACCGACTGCTCCAATTGCACCAATAGCTCCAATTGCACCAACAGCCCAAAACGTTGATGCACAAATACAAGCCTCTGTCCGTATGACCATCACCGCAGGCAACGACGAACAATTCGAAATCGGCAAAGAATGTTGGGGCGGATTTGGAAAGCTATTCGGCAAAGACGTAGCGTTTTGTCTGATTGACACACAGAAAACAATGGGAAATATGCTTCTGTCACAAAGCGACAACTATACGGTTTCTTTCTACATGCAAGGCAACAATGAACCGTGCGTAGTGGTCAAGTGTAAAAAACTGATGCAACAGAACATCACTGGCGAAGAAGCGAAAAAAATGAATCCAAACAACGACGGACAGAAAACATACAATATGTATGTTGGTGAAATCATAAAATAAAGTCCGCCGAAACAAAAACAGCCGGACATACCGTGCCGACTGCTCTATCGTCCCACGACCCTGAGAGGATTCCCTTCACAGTCGTGGGACGATTGTTCTCTTTAAGAATAAATAACAGAGCCGATTTTTAATGGTTTCACTTGAAACTATTTCTATCATAATCAAATCATTAGGAAAAACAAAAGGACATTTTCACCTGCCTCGCGGACATAAAGTTTTAAATGAATTTAGCAGAAAGCTCGTTTTTTCCACTTTAAACTTCCTGTTAGTTACAAATAAAGAGTATCTTTGTATGCAACAAGATTATTACCATAAGCAATGGCAGAGCAATTATCAGACATAAAGAAACTTATAGAACAAGGAGAAACAGATACAGCGATTGACGCGCTAACTAATTTCATCGGAAACCATCAGGGTTCTAAAGATGAAGCCTATTATTTGCTGGGCAATGCCTATCGCAAAAAAGGTGACTGGCAACAAGCTCTGAACAACTATCTGGAAGCCATCGAACAAAATCCCAAAAGTCCGGCAGTCCAGGCCCATACCATGCTGATGGATATTCTTAATTTCTATAACAAAGACATGTATAATCAATAATAACTAACCCCTATGGCAAAAATTAAAGGTGCAATTGTGGTCGACACAGAGCGTTGCAAAGGCTGCAATCTCTGTGTGGTGGCGTGTCCGCTACATGTAATATCGCTCACCGCCAAAGAAGTGAATAAGAAAGGATATACGTTTGCTCAACAAGTATTGGAAGATACTTGCAACGGCTGCGCGTCTTGTGCTACAGTGTGTCCCGATGGATGCATCAGTGTATATAAAGTAAAACAACAATAAAAAATAAGAAACATATGGCAGAAGAAGTCGTTTTAATGAAGGGAAATGAAGCCATAGCCCATGCCGCCATCCGCTTTGGAGTAGACGGTTATTTCGGCTATCCCATCACCCCCCAATCGGAAATATTGGAAACTCTTGCCGATGAAAAGCCATGGGAAACTACCGGAATGGTAGTGCTTCAGGCCGAAAGCGAAGTAGCAGCTATCAACATGGTATACGGAGGTGCAGCCAGCGGAAAAATGGTTATGACCTCTTCTTCAAGCCCCGGTGTGAGCTTGAAACAAGAAGGCATTTCATACATCGCAGGAGCCGAGCTTCCTTGTTTAATTGTAAATGTCATGCGTGGAGGTCCCGGTCTGGGTACTATCCAGCCCAGTCAAGCAGACTACTTTCAAACTGTAAAAGGTGGAGGACACGGTGACTATCGCTTAATAGCCCTCGCACCGGCATCAGTTCAAGAAATGGCTGATTTTGTAGGACTTGCTTTCGATTTGGCATTTAAATACCGCAATCCTGCCATCATTCTGGCAGATGGTGTTATCGGACAAATGATGGAAAAAGTGGTATTACCCGAACAGCGTCCGCGCCTCACTGACGAAGAAGTCATGGCACGTTGTCCATGGGCAACCTTCGGCAGACTCAAGCATCGCGGTCCCAACATTGTGACTTCATTAGAATTGGACCCTGCCGAAATGGAAAAGCGCAACATCCATCTTCAGCAGAAATATGCCGAAATAGAAGAAAAAGAAGTGCGCTATGAAGAAATTCATTGCGACGATGCCGAATATTTAATTGTCGCTTTCGGCTCATGTGCCCGCATTGCTCAAAAAGCAATGGAGGAAGCACGTGCAGAAGGCATCAAAGTCGGCTTGCTCCGTCCTATTACATTGTGGCCGTTCCCATCTAAAGCAATTGCCGAACGCAGCCGCCAGGTAAAAGGTATCCTCACCGTAGAACTGAATGCCGGACAAATGGTGGAAGACGTCCGTCTGGCTGTAGAATGTAAAGTGCCCGTCGAATACTTCGGACGTTTGGGAGGTATCGTTCCCGACCCGGATGAAGTAGTTGCCGCACTCAAAGAAAAAATTATTAAATAATAACCGTATGAACACGAATCTGATTAGAAACATATTGAATATCATATTTATGGTATTGGCACTGGCAGCCGTTCTTACCTACTTCTTTGTCAGTGACTTTAAAATATTCATCTATGTTTGCGCCGCAGCTATCTTTACCAAGCTGATAGAGTTCTTTTTACGGTTCATGTGTTAAGCGATAGGAGGAGAAAATATGACAAAAGAAGAAATCATAAAACCCGAAAACCTGGTTTACAAAAAACCAACGCTGATGAACGACAATCCGATGCACTACTGTCCCGGATGCAGCCACGGTGTGGTTCATAAGCTGATAGCCGAAGTAATCGAAGAAATGG